>Ga0315548_1001281_pt1 | contig 21463 bp, 16 predicted proteins | sample SalMarSW160110MG_2_FD_202540 | JGI IMG/M metagenome (GOLD analysis project Ga0315548, IMG submission 202540) | Salt marsh sediment microbial communities from the Plum Island Ecosystem LTER, Massachusetts, United States - Salt Marsh Sediment SW1601-110 ...
TTTGAGCAGTGTTACGTCGCAATTACAGAATAATACTGGCCAGATGGGAACGCGATTGGACACTGCGGCGAAGGTAATTCAGGATGTCCAGAATAAACTCGGTGAACTTGGGAAAGCGACACAGGAGATAAAGGAACTCGGCCAGAGTGTCTCGAAATTAGAGGAAATGCTTAAAGCTCCCAAGCTTCGCGGCGGATTAGGCGAACTGCTGCTGGAGGATTTGCTCAAACAGGTTCTTCCGGCAAATGCTTATGACATTCAATACTCATTTAAGAACGGCCAGACGGTCGATGCAATAATCAATACAGCCGGCGGAAAAGTACCGGTGGACTCCAAATTCCCGCTGGAGAATTTCCGGAAAATGCTCGATGCAAAATCGGACCAGGAAAAGAAAACCGCTGCCCGTCTTTTTAAATCGGATGTAAAGAAGCATATAGATTCGATCGCAGAAAAATATATTTTACCGGACGAAGGGACATTCGACTTCGCGCTGATGTATATTCCTGCAGAGAATATTTATTACGAAACTATCATAAGAGAAGAAGCATTTGACGAAGAGGATGGATTATATTCATATGCAACGAAGCGGAAAGTGGTGCCGGTTTCGCCAAACAGCTTTTATGCTCATTTACGGGTAATTGCTCTCGGTTTAAAAGGGCTGCAGATTGAACGAAGTGCAAAAGAGATTTTTCAGAATCTTGAAATGCTTGCCACGGAATTACGGAAATTCAACGATGTATTCGAGACACTCGGCACGCAGTTGAACAATGCAAAAAATAATTACGATAAAGCCGATAAGCAGTTATCAAGTTTGGTAGAGAAATTCGAGACAGTGCAATCGATACCGGATGACAAAGCGCATAATCAGTTGGATGCGTTTAAGAAGGGATAGAAAAAAAATCTTGTAGGGACGTATAGCTATATGTTCCTCGTAGGGGCAATTCCCACCAAGAAAATGGCGGGTAAACATGAATTGCCCCTACAGATAATAAAATAACGTGTTCCCAAACTCAGTTTGGAAACGGAGCATGTTCTTTATCGTTGAATAAATTCAACGGCTTATTACACAAAACTCGAAGGATTTGGAGGCAAATAATAAAGTTATCAGCTCCGTAGGAGCTGAACGTTTGTAATTAAAAAAATATGATACTAACTGAACGCTGTAGGTGTTCAACTCCTATGGAGTTGTGTGTTCGTTTTTGTTTATGGTTTTACAAACGTATGACGCCTACGGCGTCAAAGAAAATATATAATGGAAGCAAAGCTTCCGTAAGCAACGCTCCACAAGCAGAGCTTGGGAGCGAGGTGAAAATCGGATTAGAATATAGGGACGTTCAATTGAACGTCCCTACAAAAGATACCTTCGTTGACAGCAACCTTGTCAAGGTTTGTTAAGATAGAACACAGAAACCTTGACAAGGTTCTCTACTGATGTATATGTTGTCCAACGCGTTGAATAAATTCAACGGCTTGTCATACGAAATCCGAAGGGTTTGGTGTGGGAAACAATTTGTGAGTTGAGCGTAGAGCCCCCGCCAGAAAACGGCGGGCAGGCAGCTCCCAGCTGGGCAAAAGATTTAATAAAATAAAGAAACACTCTTCGAGTGTTACATTCTCAGGCCTCCGGCTGACGAGGCGTCGGACTCTACGTATTATCTTCATCGTTGAATAAATTCAACGTCTTTTTTACGCAAAATCTGAAGGATTGGGTAACCAATAATAATATTATCAGCTCCGTAAGAGCTGAACGTTTGTAATTAAAAAACATGATATTAACTGAACGCCGTAGGTGTTCAACTCCTATGGAGTTGCGTATTCCTTTTTTGTCTATGGTTTAACAAATGTATGATGCCTACGGCGTCAAAGGCATTATGCGAAATCTTGATAAAAACACTCGTCATTAATTATCACAATGCGATGTACCAAAGGCATTTAGTTTTTTGGATGCCTTATTTATTATTCTACGCGTAGAGACGCGATTAATCGCGTCTCTACAAAAGTGGTTATTGAATCCATTACGGTAGTCGAAGATTTCAGTCTTCGTTAATAAGCTGAAAGCGAAACCTAACCCGCCTTCGGACGGGCAGGAGGTTTCGACTACCATACTTAATGACTCAACTACTCATCGACTCAAAGACTAATCGGCTCAATGGCTCACTTGCCCGCCATCTTGCTGGGCGGGTAGACTCATCGACTTAAAAACTCATAGACTCAATGGCTCATCTGCTCAATAACTAAACCTACCCTTGCTAATCATTCAGATTAATCCTAAATTTTTTTCACAAGATCCAAGTAATATACTCATCGATTTTATACTGAGTTAGGACGATTATATCATGAAAAAATTTGCATACTATTTATTGATGCTAAGCTTCTTACTGCCATTAAATAGAAATATTGTGTTGGCACAAAATCCGCTTATTCTTGACCAATTTATCGCCGATCCATCTGCCAGGGTTTTTGACGGTAAGGTCTATTTATATCCCTCACATGATATTCCATGCAAGGAAGGGCAGGGAATAATTGGATTTTGTATGGCCGATTACCACGTTTTTTCATCGGATAATCTTACTGATTGGATTGACCATGGAGTTATCGTAAGTCAGAATAATGTTGAATGGGCCGATTCAACTAAATACAGTATGTGGGCTCCGGATTGTATTTACAGAGATGGAAAATATTATTTCTATTTTCCCGCTATAGCCGGGGAAAAATCTTCTGCAAAGGGAATGGCAATCGGAGTTGCTACATCCGATACGCCGTATGGACCCTTTACACCGGAATCGGAACCTATTGCCGGTCTTTCCGGTATTGATCCTAATCCGTTTATTGATAAAGATGGGCAGGCCTATATATACTTGGCCGGCATGAAACGATTACGCATGGCTAAACTGAAAAACAATATGAAAGAGCTTGCATCCGAGCCGAAACTAATTGAAGGACTGCCGGCGGGATTCAAAGAAGGCCCTTATCTGTTTGAGCGAAACGGTATTTATTATTTAACATTTCCATATGTAATTGACAGCACTGAAACACTTGCTTACGCAACTGGAGATAATCCGATGGGCCCTTTTAAATATATGGGTGTAATCATGGATGAATCGCCCGTCGCATGCTGGACCAATCAACAGTCAATAATTGAATATAAAGGGCAATGGTATCTGTTTTATCATCACAACGATCTCTCTCCCGACTTCGATAAAAACAGGTCTGTGCGGGCTGATTATTTATTTTTCAATGAAGACGGCACCATTAAAAAAGTTATTCCGACTTTGCGAGGTGTAGGCATTTCTAACGCTAAGAAGAGGATACAAATCGACAGATATAGTGTCATTAGTGAAAAGGGTGCATCAATCTCTTATCTTGATACACTGAATAAACACGAAGGGTGGAAAACTAATCTGTCAAAAAAGGGGGCTTGGATTCAGTATAACAGCGTCGATTTCGGAAAAGATTTGAAGTCGATCAATGTAAAAGCCTCATCGGAAACAGGCGGTGTCATCGATATCCTGATTGATAAAGTTGATGAACCTTCGGTCGCGCATGTTAAAATTGCAAAAAATACTGATTGGGATTTGTATAATTCAGTATCATCGGATATTCCTTCCGGTATTCATAATCTGATCATTTTACTGAATGAACAAAGTAATATTGAGATTGATTGGATACGCTTTGAATAATTATTCTTGCCGCTCGTTCCCAAACTCTGCACCATTAAGATTGACGGACAAGCCCGCCTAAAAGCATGGCGGGTAAATGAGGTCGGGAGCGAGGTGAAATTGTGTTCCTCGCCGTTGAATAAATTCAACGGCTTGTCATACGAAACCCGAAGGGTTTGGAGGCAAATAATAAAATTATCAGCTCCGTAGGAACTGAACGTTTGTAATTAAAAAACATGATACTAACTGAACGCCGTAGGTGTTCAACTCCTACGGAGTTGTGTGTTTATTTTTGTTTATGATTTTACAAACGTATGACGCCTACGGCGTCAAAGAAAATATATAATGGAAGCAACGCTCCACAAGCAGAGCTTGGGAGCGAGGTGATAGGGAAACGAAACCTAAAGGTTTCGACTACCATACTCATAGACTCAAAAACTCAAAGACTCATCGCAAGCAACGCTCCACAATTCAACGTCTTGTAATACGGAACCTAAAGGTTTCGACTACCATACTCATCTGCTCAAAGGCTCATCGGCTCCATCCAATTCCCCTTGCCTGCAATCTGTTCATTTTGTATATTATAATTATATGGTATTTTGCCCCGTAGTGTAATCCCAAAGGGATTTACTCGGTGTTCTTTGTAGACCTTATTGCCCCGTAGTGTAACTGGCAACACGCCTGACTCTGGATCAGGAAAGTCTAGGTTCGATCCCTAGCGGGGCAGCATACTTATGGCGCTATCGTCTAACGGTTTAGGACGGAGCCCTCTCAAGGCTTTAATACGGGTTCGATTCCCGTTAGCGCTACATTCAAACAATGTTCATAATTAAATACGGGTTCTCCGCCGGAGGCGGACAGGGATTCCCGTTAGCGCTACAGCTAAAATTGCAGGAAAAATTGCTTTAATCCTCTCGTTTTTTCTTCAAAAAAATTGTTTTTTTATCTAAATCCATATGGATTTTTTAGCATTTTTTTGCTATTTTTAATTTATTCTTTCAAAGTATCGGATTGGATCGTATTTTACTGTGTTTTTCGCTAAAATTCATCGATTTTTTTTTAATTTTATGTTTGCTCATTTCATCAAGAATCTATATTTTCCACCAAGTTTTTTCAAAGAATTTTGAAAATAGCATATTATGGCAATAGATCTACTTGAACAAATTCATCCTTTTATTAAAGATTCAATTTATCCGGCGCGGTTTGTAATTTCGGACTGGAAAATGAAAGAGGGCGATGTCCCCGACGCCGCATCAGTTTCCTTAAAAGATAAATTGTGGACACCGATTCGCATCCCCTTCCAATGGGGAAAATATGATAAAACCTATTGGTTCCGGCAAACCATCACAATAACCGAGCAGTTTGCAGGGGAACCTCTCGTCCTGCTTCTCGATTTTCCAGAAGCACTTCTTTACCTCAATGGAAAACCATATCACGGCATTAATCAGTATCATAACGAGATATTGATTTGTGAAAGATCGAGACTGAACGAACGATTCATTATTGCGGTTCAGGCTTACAGCGGAAGAAAGCACGAACATAACATTTTCGGTATCGCGGAACTCGCAGTACTGGATACTACTGCGCGCCGTTTAGACAGCGGATTAAGTGTTCTTCATGACCTTGAAAAACATCTGGAACATGGCTCGGATGAATCGAAGGAGATTCGAGACTTGATTCGCAGAACGCTCATTTTTCTGAAATATTTCAGACCGGGCAGCGAAGAGTATCCAAACGCCATCAGGCGTGCTTATAATTTTCTATTGAACACACTGGAAACGGAACACAAAACAACTCTTCCTGGCCTTATTCATCTTATCGGATATTCGCATATCGATACTTCCTGGATGAGGTCGCTTCAGGAAACGATAAGAAAATGCGGCCGTATATTTTCAACCGTATTGCGGTTGATGGAAGAATTTCCCGAACTGAAATATTCACAGAGTCAGCCGGCATTGTTTGAATTCACAAAAAAATATTATCCTGATCTTTATAAACAGATCAAGCAGCGTATTGTGGAAGGAAAATGGGAACCGGCCGGTGCAATGTGGACGGAAACCGACTGCAATATTCCAAACGGCGAGTCTCTGGTTAGACAGATTTTATTCGGGAAGCGGTTCCTTAAGGAAGAATTCGGCATCGACTCAAATACTCTCTGGCTTCCGGATTCTTACGGATTCAATGGAGCACTGCCTCAGATTCTCCTGAAATCCGGAATTAAAAATTTCTACACATCAAAACTTTCATGGAACGATGCGACGGAATTTCCGTATACATCGTTCTGGTGGCAGGGAATCGATAAATCAAAAGTACTTACTCACTTTTCGCCGCTCGGACCTGAATCTCAGATCACTCCGAAATTCCTTCAGAAAAGCGGAGCTCCTGCTATGGAAGAGCCGCCCGTATCTCCGATCATTCAAACATTCGGATACGGCGACAGCGGAGGGGGACCGACAAAAGAGAATCTGGAATTTGCAGTTGTTTTGAAAACCATTGTCGGACTTCCTGCCTCTCAGCTTTCTACGGTTCAGGAGTTCTTTAAGCAGCTGGAAGAACCGTCTGTAGAATACCCGGTATGGGATAACGAGCTTTACCTTGAGGCACATAGGGGCACTTACACGACCCAGGCATGGATCAAAAAAGAAAACCGTGAGTGTGAAATGCTATTGTATACAACGGAGCTTCTTTCTACGCTTGCATTATTATACGGGAAGAATGCTGTTGCGCGGCGTTATCCGCGGGCAGAACTTGAGCAAGCCTGGAAAAAACTTCTTCTGAATCAACACCATGATCTCATTACAGGCGTAGGCATCGCAGATGTATATAAAGATGTTCAGCAGGGCTACCAGGCTGTCCGGACAACATGTTCTGCCTTAATCGCGCAATGCATAGAAGGAATTTCCCAGCCGGCAAAGAAGAGCAAAAAAGAATTCTCTTTTACAGTATTTAATCCACTGAACTGGCAGAGAAATGCTTATATCGAGCTTTTCGTAAAATCGCGTGAAAGATATCTATCGGTTGAAGATGCTCAAGCCCATCCGATTGAACACCAGGTGGTGGAGCGTACCAAAGAAGGGCAAAAGATTCTTTGTTACGTAAAAGACATACCTTCTTTCAGATTCAAAAGGATCGTTGTGCGTGTGAAGCCTGCCGCCGTGAATGCAGCCGAATTATGGAAAACGTCTGCTCATGGAATTGAGACTCCATTTTTCAGGGTTCGTCTGGACAGCAAGGGCGCATTCAGTTCTCTTTATGCAAAATATCTCCGCCGCGAACTTATCGAAAAGGGGAAACGTGCAAATTCTCTTATAACCTTCCGTGATATGCCGAAGCAATGGGAGGCATGGAATATCGATGATGAATTTGAAAAACATAAAACCGAGCTGTGGACTGTAAAACAGGTTAAAATAATAGAGAATGGTCCGTTACGCGCAACGATTCGAGTTGAGATGAAGACGGAAAACGGATCTTATCTTTTACAGAATTTGCGCTTTTATCATCAAACACAGCGTATAGACTTTCAAACTCAGATCAGGTGGCATGAAAAGCAGACGTTGATGAAAGCCGTTTTTCCATTAAACATGAAAACCACCAATACAACATACGAAATTCAATTCGGTGCAATTCAACGTTCATCGAAGCCTCGCACAGAAGAAGAAAAGGCAAAGTTTGAGGTGCCGGCACAGCAGTGGGCGGATATGTCGGCTGTAAAGTACGGCGTCAGTCTTTTAAACGACTGTAAATATGGATATGACGCAAGAGGAAATACACTGAGGCTTACGCTGCTTCGTTCACCGCACTACCCGCAGCCGATCGATACGTCGCACTCGGATGAGAACCTGATCGATCAAGGCGAACATACCTTCTGCTATGCAATTTATCCTCATAGCGGCGATTGGATGAAAGGACGCACAGTGCAACACGCACGTGAGCTGAATAATCCCGTAATGGTGTTTCCGAATATTCTCGTGGATGAAATTCCATCGCTTGTGGAATCATCAAAGCCCAATATTATTGTTGATTCGGTCAAGAAGGCGGAAGAAAGCGATGCAATTATTGTTCGAATGCATGAAGCGCATGGAGTAACTACAGATACGTCGCTTCATTTCGGAACAGGTACGGCAAAAATTGTTGAATGTGATCTCCTTGAAAACGACGATAAGCCGCACAAAGTTGCAAAATCCAGATTGATGATCAAGTTTAAGGCGTTTGAAATTCGAACGCTGAAGCTTATATCGAAACCGCCGAAGAAAAAACGTTAAAACTCGAGAAATCGTAATACAGACACAGCTTTTTCCTGGTATGTACTGAGTAATTCTGCATTCACGTGGAGCTGACAAATAAAATCAGCGAACACATTGATTTTAAAAATAATCGGCGGCCGATATCTCAAGCAGAAGAAAGGAAATTTTACAGATATAACAAATTCCTTGCTTTTCCTTCATTGTTTTGAGATATTCATAATCATTGTTTTAGTCTACCGGATTTGCTGCCTAGAAAGGAAATAAGAATATGATACGAAGAGCACATAAAGAGCCCAAGTTACAGTGGAAATGGGTAATTTTATCCGTTATTGCCGGACTGATTATTGTCGGATCATCATATTTCATTATTGCGCCGACATTCCAGAGCGGTCCGGTACAGGTGCTGGTAATGTTGGTCGGTTTTATTGTCACAGGTGCCATTATAGGATATTTCTCTCCGGGCATTACAATTAATGAGGCCTCTGTCGGCGGTGTACTTGTTATGATCGTGATGCTGCTTCTTCTTTATATCACAAAAGCTGAAATTCACTTTTCAGCCTCAATAAATTTATTGCTCTTGATTCTCGGTTTGAGTTTTTCCTGGGTCGGCGGCTGGGCGGGTGAAAAACTTCAGGGGGATGAAAGCTCGGCGGCAGAAGTTAAAAGTCAAAAATTTCTTTGGAAATGGGTAATCGTCGGAGTAATAGTATGTTTTGCACTTAATATTCTGTTTGTATTTCTGCTTTCAAAGTTTTTTCTTGTTCATGTTTTTAGATTTGCTACTGCCGGTTTTATAATAAGTTTTGTAGTGGCAGGTTTTATTGTCGGATTTAAATCGCCGGGCATTACACTTAAGGAACCTGCTGTTGCGGGAATTCTCGCGGTACTCCTGGATTGGGTATATTTAAAGTTCATCATCTCTCTCCGTGTTCCCGCGATGTATCTAGTTGTCGGATTGCTTTTGGGTTTTCTCGTCTCGCTTTTCGGTGCGTGGCTCGGAGAAAGATTTCAGCAAAGTATTACGCCAAAGGCAAAAGTCTGATTTTGTGGAAGAATTATTGAAAAGGCCTCTTCAGTCCGACTGGAGGGGCTTTTTTAGTCTGTGTGAATAGATGAAAACAATGAATACTATTATCTATCTTTAAAGAGAAAAAAGTTCTCTGCACATATGAGAAATAGAAAATGAAAAGTGATTTAAAGAGAATTGGAATTCTTACAGGCGGCGGCGATTGTCCGGGTTTGAATGCAGTTATTAGAAGCATTGCAAAACCGGCAATTACAGAATTCGGCTGTACAGTAATCGGTATACTGGACGGCTTCGAGGGCCTTGTGGAGGGCAGGATGCGTGAATTAGCTCCCCGTGATGTCGGCGGTATCCTGAATGTCGGCGGCACTATTTTGGGCACATCGAATAAAGGAAATCCGTTCCAGTTTCCGGTTGAAACGCCGCAGGGAATTGAAGTACTCGACTATTCGAGTCAAGCTGTTCAGAACTACCGCGACTGGGATCTCGATGCGCTCATTGCAATCGGCGGAGACGGTACGATGCATATTGTCAACCGGTTTACGGAACTTGGACTGAACTTTATCGGTGTTCCCAAAACAATTGATAACGACCTTTCCGGAACAGATGTAACATTTGGATACGATTCTGCCGTATCAGTTGCAACAGAGGCGATCGACCGCCTTCATACGACTGCTTCAGCGCACCACCGCGTTATGGTCGTTGAAGTGATGGGGCGGTATGCGGGATGGATCGCTCTCGGCTCGGGAATTGCCGGAGGTGCAGATATGATTCTAATACCTGAGATTCCGTTTAAATGGCATAAGGTATACGAACATGTACTTCTGCGCAGCAAACAAGGGAATCGCTTCAGCATTATTTGTGTTGCAGAAGGAGCAAAGCCTGCCGAAGGAAATGTTGTAGTTAAAGAAATGGATAAAAAACGCACGGATCCTGTACGCCTCGGCGGTATTGGCGATTTAGTCGGCCGAAAGATAGAAGAAGGAACAGGATTGGAAACGCGTGTTGTGGTGTTAGGTCATGTTCTTAGGGGCGGCAGTCCGACTCCGTACGATCGAATTCTTGCAACGCGGTTTGGCGCTATGGCTTTAGAGACAGCAGCACAGGGAAAATTCGGATATATGGTCAGTCTTCGCGGGACCGAAGTAGTTGCCGTTCCGGTTAAAGAAGCCATCCTGAGACTTCGCACGGTGCCGCTTGATTCGCAATATATCAAATTCGCACGGGCGGTAGAGACGGACTTCGGCGATTAAAACAGCTGGTTTCAAATGCAGCATGGAGAAATGTACGCCTGAAATACAAACGATCGATCCTGATTTTCTTTGTCAAGCATATTGTAACGGATATTTTCCTATGGCTGATCCGAAAACAGGGGAAATCAGCTGGTACTCTCCTGATCCGCGGACAATATTTGAGTTGAATAAATTTCATGTTCCGCGCAGTCTTCAATTGACGCTAAAGAAGCAACTGTTCGATATCAGGATTAATAAGAAGTTTGAAGAAGTTATGCGCGCATGTGCGCAGCGTGAAGAGACATGGATTTCTGAAGAAATTATTGAAAGTTATGTCAAACTGCATAATGCCGGTATCGCGCACAGTGTTGAGACGTGGAAGGATGGATCACTTGTAGGCGGACTTTACGGCGTTGCCATACGCGGAGCATTTTTTGGAGAATCAATGTTCAGCAGAGTAAGCGATGCTTCGAAAGTTGCGCTTGTTCATCTTGTGGTGCGGTTAAGAGACCGGGGATATTCGTTGTTGGATACACAATTTGCGACGCCGCACCTGCAGAGATTCGGGGCGCGTGAAATTCCGCGCGTTGAATATTTAATAAAGCTGGAAAAAGCACTGACTATCAATTGTTTATTTGCTGAAGAGGAAATATGACCAATAATTTTCTTGAACCGGTTATCACTCAAACTAATCTTCAAGGTCTGAAGTTATTAAATCGCGGCAAGGTGCGGGATATTTATGATTTTAGCGAATCACTGCTTATTGTCGCTACGGACAGGATTTCTGCTTTCGATGTGGTGATGAACGAAGGTATTCCGTACAAGGGAAAAGTTCTCACACAGATATCCGACTTCTGGTTTGAACAGACGAAAGATATCATACAGAATCACATAATCTCTTCTGTTGTGTATGACTTTCCAATAGAATGCAAGCCGTATTGGACGATACTTAGTGATCGCTCTATGTTTGTAAAGAAAACAAAGCCGCTGCCGATAGAATGCATCGTCCGCGGGTATCTTTCGGGTTCAGGCTGGAATGAATACAAAAAGAACCAAATTGTCTGCGGTATTCAATTACCGGACGGCTTGGTGGAGTCGTCCAAACTGCCTGCACCAATTTTTACTCCGACAACGAAAGAAGAAATCGGCAGACATGACGAAAATATTTCGTTCGAGCAGATGTGCAATGTTACTGGCAGAGAGTTAGCGAATAAAGTACGTGATGTCTCTATTAATATCTATAAACGCGGAGCAGAACTGGCGGAAAAGGAAGGTATCATAATTGCAGATACAAAAATGGAGTTTGGCGTGAATGAAAACGGAGAGCTTATTCTTATCGATGAACTGCTCACACCGGATTCATCGAGGTTATGGCTTAAAGATAAATATCAGCCCGGCCGCGGGCAGGAAAGCTTCGATAAGCAGTTTGTTCGCGACTATCTCTTGTCTATTAATTTTAGTAAAAAGCCGCCTGCACCAAAATTACCGGATGAAGTGATACTCAAGACTTCTGCACTCTATCTTGAAGCGCTTAAACGGTTGAGCGGCAGAACGCTGGTATGAAGTGAAATCACAATTCAAAATTCTCGAACATCCGTCCGATCTGGGAATTGAAGCGCACGGCAGCTCGATGCAGGACGTATTTAGGAACGCTGCATACGGTTTGATATCGGTCGTTACCGGAGATTCCAGGATTGAAACACGCCGGGAGCTAAAAGTGGAGATTCGGGCTCTTGACCGCGAAAACCTGATGGTGCGATGGCTGACGGAAATTCTCTATCTGTACGATGCTGAGAAGTTTCTGACTGCAGATGTGAAGTTTGAAGCACTCACCGATACTTTGCTAAAAGCCCGTCTTCTTGGTGAGTCGTACGATGGATCGAAACATGAATTAAAAATCGATGTAAAAGCTGTTACATATCATCAATTAAGCGTCGATGAGCATGATGGCTATTGGACGGCGCGTGTGTTTGTGGATGTTTAGTCTATGTCAATTACACAATTGGATAAATATAGATATCTGATTCCTAAATCATTCAGAGAAGGTATGAATGTAGAGGGATTGATTTATGCAAGCGAGGAAATAATCGGTGCGATCGAGCGTGATGAAACACTTAAACAGGTTGCGAATGTTGCGACGCTTCCCGGTTTGGTCGGACGTTCTCTCGCCATGCCGGATGCGCATCAGGGCTACGGTTTCGCAATTGGAGGTGTTGCTGCAGCGGATTTGGAGAAAGGAGTAGTCTCTGCCGGCGGCGTCGGATTTGATATCAACTGCGGCGTACGGCTGCTTGCTTCCGATTACTCCTTAGAGGAAGTAAAACCGAAAATAGATTCACTTCTTAATCAAATGTTCAGCAGTATTCCATGCGGTACGGGAAAATCGGGAATATTGGAAATCTCTTTTGAACAGCTCGATAAAGTTATGCTTGACGGAGCACATTGGGCTGTCGAGAACGGTTATGGAACGTCGGAAGATCTGCAGCATATAGAGGAAACTGGCAAGATGTCCGGTGCGGATCCGGATGAAGTGAGTAAACGTGCCAAGCAGCGCGGCCGCGATCAGCTCGGTACACTTGGTTCCGGTAATCATTTTATTGAAATACAATACATAACGGAAATATTTGATGAAGAAGCAGCAAAAGCCTTCGGCCTCAAACTGAATCAGATTGTGATGATGATACACAGCGGATCGCGCGGTCTCGGCCATCAAATATGCACGGATTATCTGGAAGTTATGCAGGAAGCAATGCCGAAATATAAAATAAAAGTAGTGGACAGGCAGCTTGCTTGTGTTCCCGTTAAATCAAAAGAAGGACAAAGCTATTTGAAAGCGATGGCATCGGCAGCGAACTTTGCATTCGCTAATCGGCAGATGATGAGCCATTGGGCCAGAAAAGCATTCGAGCATGTTATCGGTACCGGCAGTCTCTATCTTGTGTACGATGTTGCACATAACATTGCTAAAGAAGAGGAGCATAGTGTCAACGGAAGGAGTATAAAAGTACTGGTACATCGGAAAGGAGCAACACGTGCTTTCCCTAAACATCACAAGGAAATTCCGCATGATTATTTCGAGACAGGCCAGCCTGTGCTGATTCCGGGAAGTATGGGTACGTGTTCCTATGTCCTGGTGGGAACAGAAAGAGCGATGTTAGAGACTTTCGGTTCTATATGCCATGGTGCGGGACGTGTAATGAGCAGGCATGCTGCAAAAAAAGATATCAGCGCCGATCAATTAATACATCAACTCAAGGAAAAAGGGATTCATATACGCGGTGCTTCAAAAAGCGGATTGACTGAAGAAAAACCGGAAGCGTATAAAGATGTGAGAGTTGTCGTTGATATTGTTCATAATGCAGGCATCGCTCGAAAAGTAGCAAAAATGGTTCCTATAGGTGTTATGAAAGGGTAGATGGAACCGGGTATAATAAGGATGCGTTATATATGAATATGTATCAGTAAAAAATAGAAAATTGCAAATGGCTTGATAATAAATAACCAAGGATTTTAATGCTAAAATTAACAGAAGAAAATGTTTTACAATCACTTAAACAGGTCAAAGATCCTGATTTACATCGCGATATTGTGACTCTTGAATTCGTCAAGAATCTTATGATTAACGGAAGTGATGTTAAGTTCGACTTGCAGCTTACTACACCTGCGTGTCCGGTACGGGACCGCTTCATTGTCGATTGTGAAAAAGCTATTCGAACTTCAATCGATGGAGTAGGGAAGATTGATATTACGATAACTTCCGATGTACAACGGAATAAAAATTCAAATAAAGAAGAATTCCTTCCCGGAGTAAAAAATACGATCGCTATTGCGAGCGGAAAAGGAGGAGTCGGCAAATCAACTATTGCAGTCAATTTAGCAGCAGCGCTTGCAATGGACGGCGCGAAGGTCGGATTACTGGATGCAGATGTGTACGGTCCAAGTGCTCCTTTGATGTTCGGTATTAAAGAGAAACCGAAAGTCTCGGACGATAAACTTCAACCGCTTCAAAAGTTCGGCGTTAAGGTTATGTCGATTGGATTTCTTGTCAATCCGATGGAAGCAGTTATATGGCGCGGGCCTATGGCGAGCGGTGCTTTAAAACAATTCATCGCAGATGTGGCCTGGGGCGATTTGGATTATATGATCTTCGATATGCCTCCCGGTACAGGAGATATACAATTGACGCTTGTACAAACCATTCCACTGACAGGAGCAGTGATAGTGACGACTCCGCAGGACGTTGCTCTTGCCGATGCAAAAAAAGGTCTGGTTATGTTCAATAAGGTCAATGTACCGGTCCTTGGAATTGTTGAAAACATGAGTTATTTCATTTGCAGCCATTGCGGACATAGAGAGAATATCTTTGATATCGGCGGTGGTAAACGAATGGCTGAAGAATTGAACGTGCCGTTCCTTGGTGAAATCCCTATCGATACAAATATACGTGTTTGCGGAGATAAAGGCGATCCGATTGTCCATGGAGATCCGGAATCTCAACAGGGAAAAATTATGAAAGCAATTGCAAGACAGCTTGCGGCACAAATCAGTATTCAATATCTTGGAACACCATCTGTACCGAAGATAGATATATTGATGCCTGTTCAGAATTAACAGGGAGTAAATATGTTGACGCCAGAAGCTATTGAAGCAAGTCTCGAGCGGTTGCGTATCTTTCTTGCAATCGACGGGGGTGATGTTGAACTTGTAAGTGTCTCGGACACCGGAATTGTTAAAGTACGACTGCTGGGATCATGTGCCGCATGTCCGATGTCGTCGATGACGTTGCGGGCCGGGATTGAACGGTCATTAATGATACAGCATCCCGAAGTGCGTCGTGTGGAACAGGTGAAGTAATATCTGGAATATCTTTGCTGGAATTAAAAAAGCTTTATTATGAAAGTCATGCGAAAGCTAACAGCTTATTTTCCTTTTTTCATGTCTATTTCTGTTAACTTCCCTTCTTTAAGCTGAACCACTCGCGCCGGATATTTTTTCACCAGATCATAATTATGTGTTGCCATCAGTACAGCAGTTCCGCGCATATTGATTTTCTTCAGAAGTTCCATAATTTCAGCAGAAGAAGTTGGGTCAAGATTGCCCGTTGGTTCGTCTGCAAGGAGTACAACTGGTTCGTTGACGAGCGCCCGTGCTATAACAACACGCTGCTGTTCTCCACCCGACAACTCGTGCGGCATATGATTGCGTTTATGACTCAGGCCGACATCGGCAAGTACGTGTAGGACTGTTTTCTTGATCTCGCTTCGTCGAGCATTTGTGACAAAAAGTGCAAAGGCAACATTATCGTAAACATTTCGATCTTCGAGTAATTTAAAATCCTGAAATACAATTCCAAGTCGGCGCCGGATAAGCGGTATTTGCCTGTTCTTGATAGTCTCGGAATTATAACTGGCAACTTTTACTTTTCCGGTAGAGGGATGCAAATCAAAGTATAACAACCGCATAAGCGTACTTTTGCCCGTACCTGTTTGTCCGACAAGGTACACAAATTCGCCATGTCCAAGGGAAAAATCAAGCCGGTCAAGGACTTTTTGACCGTCGAATGATACTGTGATATTCGTTAATTCAATCATGATCGCGCCTGTTATTTGATATTTGAACGGCCATTTTGATCGCTTCGATTATACTGGATGTGTTTGCTTTGTTCTTTCCGGCTATGTCGTAGGCTGTCCCGTGGTCAGGTGAAGTCCGGATAATCTTCAGTCCTGCTGAAAAATTCACGCCTTTCTCGAAAGAACTCATTTTAAGCGGAATCAATCCCTGGTCATGATACATGGCTACGATCGCATCATATTTTTTATATGCATGTGTTCCAAAAAATGCATCGGCTGGGAATGGGCCTTCGGCAAGAATTCCAGCTGTATTGGAATCTGCAATAGCCGGTGCAATAATGCCGTCATCTTCAGTACCAAACAATCCTTTTTCACCTGCATGCGGATTAAGTGCAAGGACGGCAAGCCGGGGTTTCTTTAAACTAAAATCCTTTTTCAGTGAGTCATCGATGATCGCGATCTTCTCGATAACTTTTTCTTTGGATATATTTGCCGAGACATCTTTAAGTGCTGTATGTATAGTAACAAGTCCAACACGCATTTTATCTGAAACGAGCATCATTGCTACGTTCTGGGACCGGCTGAGAAGCGTGATCATCTCTGTTTGTCCCGGGAAATTATATCCTGCAAGATTCAGCGCTTCTTTGGACAGCGGAGCAGTGACCATTGCGGCTGTCTTGTTTTGCAGACAGAGTTCGACAGCGCGTTCAATAGCCACACCTGCAGACCGGCCTGCAGTTTTTGTAGTTGTACCATACTGAATATCTGCACCTATGCCATCTCCGATATCTATAACGGAAAGACCTGACCGGTTTATATTGAGTAAGGTTGTCTGTATTAACGGTATCTTGAGTTTACAGTGTTTTGCAGTTTGTTCAAAAACACTTAACGGACCGATTAGAACAGGTACACATATTTTTTTTACAGCCGGATTAATTGCAGTTTTGATTGCAAGTTCCGTACCTATGCCGTTAAAATCACCGATCGTAATTGCAATGATGGGCTTCAATTATTCTCCGTCTCTACAAGAATATAATTGCTGTTTCTCTTTATATCCCTAAAAGTAAACCGTTTCCTGAGTTTTTCATATGTCCATATCTCAGCCGGAGCTGTGTTAGGTTTTAGCAGACGGTTGACTATAGATGGTGCGCCAAATAGAGTATAAATGCGCCCGCGGTCAGTGCGATATCCGTCTCTTTCATTTGTCGTTGAAAATCTTTTGATCGATTCATCAACACGGCGGTAGTATTCAGCCTTTACCGGATTATATGCATGTGTTGTATCAGGATCACGTTTATGCCAGAATTCGCGAAACGCTTTTCTAGATTCATCGGAACCGATTGAAGACATCTGGTCGATTTCCTCTTCCGTCGCAATTAGTTTTAATGCGTCAATTGCAAGCTTAGGATCTGAAAGAGAAAAAGGCTTGCTCGGCCAAATGACTCTAAATTTTGATTCTTTTACGGACTTTAACGCACCCTGGGTCACTTTTACTGAGAGTGAATATGCACCGGCATCCAATTGTTCAACAGGAATGGATACAAAGATGTACCGGCTGTTTACCGGTCCTTTTTTTAATGTAAGCATGGTTCGTTTTGTATTTTCGATTGCGGCAAATGTACCGTTTTGCAGGGAATAGTGTTCGCCTTGTAATTCAACCAAAATCTCATCTTGCTCTTTGTTCTTTTTTTGTATTTTCCAGGCAAGCTGAATGTCGGTGCTTGTATCCGGTGAAACCGCCTGAAACACACAAGCTCCTGACTGTCCAATGATGACGTTACCGCCATGATTTATCGGGAAGAATATAGTATAACCGGATAATGAGGAATCGGATTCTATCGGATCGATAAACATGATGGGAGAAACATTTAAACCGGAATCAGAAAAAGTCTGAGCATTTACTTTTATATCACGGTTAATGAATGACTTACCGGAACCGCTGTCTTTTGCTTCGGTAATAATTTTGTAAAATCCCTTTTTGAGCGTGAAAGTAAATATTCCTTGTATTTCATCAGGCGAAAGTGCATCATCGGCAGGCATTGAGTTTCGTAGAATCCTCATCGGGCGGTAACCGCGCTCAACTGTGACATTGCTGCTATCCATAATTTCCAGGATCAGCTCGCCCTTCGCTTCGTAATATTCTTGATTTGTATCGTTTACTTTTGTAAAAATGAGAAATGACGGGCTTACACGGTAGAGAATAATGAGATTGATTGTAGTCGCATCGGCGTTCCAATAAGGAATGGCTTCAAATATCACTGAACTCATCGGGCCGGCATCCAACCGGATCGGTTCCTTGCCGTCGAACTGAGCAAAGGCAATCGAGTAGCAAAGAATAAAATAGAAACAAAGATATTTCATTATTGCTGCCCTGTTGGTTTTTTGTTCAATAGAAAACAATATAATTTATAATGGAAGAAAAATACGGAGAAAGTGAAGGAAAGGCAAACCAATCGTTGGGAATATACGAGATTCTCTATTATATTAATATTATCACTGCTGTCCAAAATAAATTGAGTTATAGTTCATAAGTCTTGAAAGTGAATCAAATTGGACAAGTTATTAACAATGGGCTGGAGTAAGCCCCCATATAAAATTTTAGATTGATAGATGCTGTCCAATATATATTGCACTAAGCGTCATTTCTTTTGTCTTGTCCCGAAGGGATTCCTTCGGAAACACAAAAGAAATGACAAAAGTCCCGTTGTACGGGATGCCGCTCTGTTATTATTTTATTGTTGCGGCAAAAAAGGTCTCAGCCATAGGCTGATGAGCCTTTGGCTCAAAGACTCACGAAAAATATGGAGTCGGAGACATGAAATAGATACACGCTATAGCGTGTGACAACTTTAGGCCTCCGGCTGTTCACCTTGTTTTATATCCATATTTTTCGTAGGTCATTTGATTAAAATACTTATTTTGGATAAGTGTGATATCCGTTAATAAATAAATAGTCACGCCATAACATCTCAAAGAGATGGGGAAAGAAATGGGTTTTTCTGTTGAAGAACACACAGGTTTTTGTAAGTATGGCTAAATAGCAGCGGTTTACGATAAAGCTCAAAATAATCAATTCTTTCCTATCCTCATGGAACCAACATCATTCCCTCAGCGTTTTCTTATGTAAGAAATTAGTACACATACTTGACATAATATCATACAAACGTTATATTAGATTAATCATTGGAGGAATTATGGGCTACGGGTCTCATCAACTCGGCGCAAAAATTAAACACTTGCGCTCACATTATAGTCTTAGTCAACAAAAACTTGCCGGGATGCTCGGTATTTCACGTCCAGCTATCTCGCAAATAGAAAATGGAATACGGTTAGTAACAGCAGAGGAACTTGTCAAACTCTCTAAAATATTTAGTTTGACAGTTGATTCACTTTTGGATTTGCATAGTGAGCCGGAGGTAGTACTTCCGAAAAAAGATACCAAGAGAAAGAAATCAAAACAGGAAATACGCATCAATGTTCCACAGAAAAATCTAGAGAAATTCAAAGAAGTTTTTCTTTATATTCTGGACAAGGTTGGCTCTAAGGCAAATATTGGAGAAACGGTAATATATAAGCTACTTTATTTTATTGATTTTAACTTTTATGAAAAGTATGAAGAACAGTTGATGGGCGCTCAATACATGAAAAATCGATATGGCCCGACGCCTGTGGAATTCGCAAAGATCGTTGAGCAAATGACTAATAAACATGAGATTGAAAAAGTGAAGAGTAACTACTTCGAACATCCTCAAACAAAATATTTACCATTGCGAAAACCTAACTTCTCGAAGCTGACTGCAGAGGAACTCACAGTCATTGAAGATGTATTGAACCGTTTATCGGATATGAATGCGGCACAAATTAGCAACTACTCGCATGATGACATACCTTGGAAAACCGCAGAAGAAGGCAGTATCATTGAATATGAATCTGTATTTTATCGAACGCCAGGTTATTCCGTAAGGGAGTACGACGAAAATGTTCCGTGAGATAGTCAAGCACCCCGAATTTGAAAAGAACATGAAAAAGCTACGAAAGCGGTTTCGAACACTCGATGAAGATATCGAAAACCTTATCAAGTCTGCCCTTGTTCCTTTTCACAAGCAGAGTAGTGATTATGGCGGGATTGTTGTCGTATCTGATTTAGGAATTGAAGAACCAAAGATATATAAAGTTCGTAAGTTTACATGTCGGGCATTAAAAGGAAAAGGGAATCAGACCGGAATTCGAATCATATATGCATACTTCAAAGACGAGGATCGAATTGAGTTTGTGGAAATCTATTTCAAGGGAGATAAAAAGATAGAAGATAGAAAAAGAATCAATAGTAAATATTTGAAGGAATAGGAATAAAATAACTTTACCAGAAATTAAGTATTGCATACCAATTCTATTTCGAGCCCATCGATTCTTGATGGGCTGTTTATTTTCTCTGTGAAGTAACAAAAAAAGCCCAACTGATCGCTCAATTGGGCTTTTCTTAAAGATTCAAGAATTAGGTGTTAGTTGTTAGTTTCTTCTGCAACAAGATCGCCTGATTCTTTCTTGCTCTGCCAGATTGCCCAGCCGATAGCAGCTGCAGCAACAAGGGCAACAACGATGCCGGTCAATAGATCGGTCCCGGAAATTTCCGGTTTTGTAATGTTGAATCTCAATACTAATCCGAGTGTAAGTAAGCTGACCATGTTCATAACCTTGATTAAAGGATTGATTGCAGGGCCGGCTGTATCTTTTAACGGATCACCGACTGTATCTCCGGTAACAGCAGCTTTATGTGCCTCTGAACCTTTTCCGCCGTAAATGCCGTCTTCGATCATTTTCTTTGCGTTATCCCATGCACCGCCTGCGTTTGCCATGAACACTCCAAGAAGCTGGCCGACAAGTATCATACCGGCAAGGAATCCGCCGAGTGCATATGGTCCAAGAATAAATCCAACAAGAATCGGAGTCATAATTGCAAGCATACCAGGACCGATGAGTTCTTTCTGCGCGGTTTGAGTGCAGATATTAACAACGCGGCCGTAATCCGGTTTTTTAGTGCCTTTCCAGATTTCGGGATCTCGGAATTGAACGCGGCATTCTTTCACAATCCAGAATGCCGCACGACCCACAGCGCGAATCAACATACCGCTGAATAGGAACGGCACTGCACCGCCGAGCAGGAATCCGATAAATACTGTCGGATCTGCAACTGTAATTTTTCCTGCCTCAATAAAATATTGCTCGAGAGTCATAAGATTGATTTTGTCCTCGCTGCCGACCGCTATGACAGCGATAAAACTTGCGAACAGCGACACTGCTGCAATAACAGCAGAACCTATAGCTATACCTTTTGTTTCTGCTTTTGTTGTATTACCGACTGCATCGAGATCGGCAAGAATTTGACGGGAGCGTTTGTAACTGCCGGGTTTTTCTTTTTCCATCTCGTTTTTATCGTAACCCATCTCTCCGATACCATTTGCATTATCTGCCACCGGCCCGAAAACGTCCATTGAAATTGTGTTGCCTGTTAACGTCAGCATACCAATACCGGTCATAGCAACGCCGTAAGCAATAAAGAGAGGAGGAGTACCGGCATACACTAACACGGATAAGAAAATCGCAACAGCGATTACAACGATTGCAGCGACTGTGCTTTCATAGCCGACTGCAAAACCCTGGATGATGTTTGTTGCATGTCCGGTTGTGCATGCCTTTGCCAGGCTCTTGACTGGGGCATGACTTGTATGAGTGT
>Ga0315548_1001285_pt1 | contig 21443 bp, 14 predicted proteins | sample SalMarSW160110MG_2_FD_202540 | JGI IMG/M metagenome (GOLD analysis project Ga0315548, IMG submission 202540) | Salt marsh sediment microbial communities from the Plum Island Ecosystem LTER, Massachusetts, United States - Salt Marsh Sediment SW1601-110 ...
AACAAGCGATGGAAGAGCCATACGGATACTGAACATCATCGATGAATACACGAGAGAATGTTTAGCTATTCGTGTCGACAGAAAGATCACAGCCAATGATGTCATCGATACATTAGCCGATGTTTTCATCAGACGCGGAACTCCACAGTTCATTCGATCAGATAATGGACCCGAGTTCGTTGCACAACTCATACGGCAATGGCTTCAAGATTTAGGTGTACAGACTGCGTTCATCGAACCCGGCAGTCCCTGGGAGAACGGATACATTGAATCATTTAACGGAAAACTCAGAGATGAATTACTTAATGGAGAAATCTTTGATACGGTAATCGAAGCACGAGTCATTACAGAACAATGGAGGAAACTGTATAACACCATCAGACCACATAGTGCCTTAGGATATCGTCCTCCAGCACCAGAAACTTTTTTCCCTTATCAGGTTGCCAGTGCTTGATAATGAAATAATACTAGCTTATCATTGGCACATCATTCGGGGGCAGGTCAACTGATTATGATTTAATTTTTTTTTATTTTCTGTTTATCATCAATTTCATCTTCTGCTATGTCTTGTCAATTCGCGTGCCAGTGCAAATTTCCCTTATTTATCAATGATACTGTTATGATTTATAGTAAATTATGAGAATTTTATACTTGACATTTAAAAATAAATATGGTTACTTACACGAGTAAGTAACCATATTACTCGTGTAAGTAATCCTTATAACAAAAATTGCAACATATAACTCAAAAAGATATTGCCGATAAATTAGGGGTAACGAGAATTACCATTTCGAAAGCGTTGAGTGATAGTTCAGATATTTCTTTAGAAATGCGGGAGAATGTCAAACGAATTGCTCAAGAAATGGGATATATTCCTGATTATACCGCGCGAAATCTACACCGCAACAAGACGAACACTATTGGTGTCGTTGTTCCTGATGTATCCAACTCTTTTTTTTCCTTTGCGATTGACGGGATAATGGACGCTGCTGCAAAGCATGGGTATCATGTTATGCTCACAGTTTCTCGTGAGAGTGCCGATATCGAAAAGGGAAATATTATCACATTACTTGCGCACCGGGTTGATGGTCTTTTGATAGCAGTCTCTAAAGATACAACTGATATTGCTATCTATGAAAGAGTGAAAAGAAGGAATGTGCCCCTCGTCTTCTTCGATCGCGCAATTCAGGGAATTGGATTCAGTAGTGTCGGCATAGATGATAGAACAGCAGCATCTAAACTTATCGCATATGCTATCAGGTGTGGTTATAAAAACATTGCACACCTGGCAGGCAGTCTAACTATAGGTATCGGACGTGAACGACATGCAGGGTATATAGAGACACTAAAAAAATACAACATTCCAATTGAAGAAGATTGGATCATTTACGGAGGATTTGATAAAACTTCGGGATACAATGGATGTCGACAGTTGTTGGAAAGCGACCGGCTTCCTGAAGTTATCTTCGCGTCAAATGATAGAATAGCTCACGGTGCATATAGTGCAATCAAAGAAGCCGGCCTGAAGATCCCTGATGATATTGGTGTGATAGCACTAGGACACAGAGAGTTTGCCGAACTACTCTCTCCGACACTTACAATTATCGATAGTTCTCCGGAAATCCTAGGACGAAGAGCAATGGAAGTTCTTGTTGATGAAATGACAGGCTCAATTCCAAGAGGATTGCAGCATATTATACTGGATACTGTATTAAGGGAAAACCATTCTTTACTCCCTAAGACGTAGAATTTTATTTCCAATCGGATACTATAGAAAAAGAGTATATTTAATATAATTCGATTATCAAGAAATTGTCAAGAGGATAAAAGTATGAAAAGAATAGTTATCGCGGGCGCAGGTGGATTTATCGGTGGACATTTGACAAAAGCATTGAAAGCAATGGGTCACCAAGTTCGTGCGGTTGATATAAAACCTCTTATAAGATGGTATCAAATTACTCCCGGTGCAGAAAATTTTGTGCTGGATTTAAAGAATAAGGAAAGTTGTTACCAAGCACTTAACGGTTACGAAGAAGTTTTCAATCTTGCGGCAGATATGGGAGGTATGGGATTTATCGAAACACATAAAGCGGATTGTATGTTAAGCGTTCTTATCAATACACATTTGCTGATGGCTGCGCGAGATCTTGGAATACTTAGATATTTTTACGCATCATCGGCATGTGTTTACAACGGAGAAAAGCAATCCGATGTAAATAATCCCGGACTGAAAGAAACCGACGCATACCCGGCTCTTGCTGAAGACGGTTACGGTTGGGAAAAACTTTTCAGCGAGAGAATGTGCCGTCATTTCAAAGAAGACTTTGGCTTAACAACCCGCGTTGCACGCTTTCATAATGTTTACGGACCTTTCGGAACTTACGACGGCGGACGTGAAAAAGCTCCGGCTGCAATTTGCCGAAAAGTTATTGAAGCAGAGATGTACGGCAAAAAAGATATCGTTATTTGGGGTGATGGCCATCAAACAAGAAGCTTCATGTACATTGACGATTGTGTAAAAGGGATTCTTGATATTATGTACAGCAACATTAAAGAACCGATAAATCTCGGCAGCGCAGAAATGGTCTCTATCAACCAACTTGTTGATTATGCCGAAGAAATAGCAAAGCACAAACTCAAAAGAAAATATGATCCAACCGCGCCGAAAGGTGTGCGTGGAAGAAACAGCGATAATACTTTAATAAAAAAATATCTCGGTTGGGAACCGTCTATTCCGTTGAAGGAAGGGTTAAAGAAAACTTATAATTGGATCAATGAACAAATGATCGAGAATAAGGGGAAAGATTCTAAAAAAGTTGTTTTCAATGAAATTTAGGGCAATAATGTTCTGATGAAAGATAAAAAAGTTCTTGTCAGCGGTTGCTACGATTTGATGCATGCTGGTCACATTGCATTTTTCAAAACCGCCGCGCAATATGGAAAACTTTACGTGGCAATCGGTGCGGATGCGAATCTACTTTTACTGAAAAGAAAAGCGCCGCATTTTTCTCAAGAAGAAAGAATTTACATGGTGAGGTCAATTCGATTTATTGAAGATGCTTTTGTTGCTTCAGGTTCAGGGATGCTGGACTTTGAACCCGACATGGAAAGAATTAAACCGGATATATTTATTGTTAATTCCGATGGACATACCGCTGAAAAAGAAGCATTGTGTAAGAAGTTTGGAGTTGAATACAGAGTTTTGGAAAGAATTCCAGAAGAAGGATTGCCTGCGCGTGCAAGCTCATCCACAAAAAAGGAATTACAATTTCCCTATAGGATTTGTATTGCCGGAGGTTGGATGGATCAACCGTGGGTATCGGAAATTTATCCCGGCAGTGTTGTCGTTGCACAACTATGGCCAACAGTTGAATTCAATGACCGTTCCGGCATGGCGACCAGTTCAAGAAAAGTCGCCATTGAACTTTGGGGAAATCGATATCCGAATGGTGATCCCCAAAAGAACGCTCAACTGCTCTTCGGTGCAGAGAATCCTCCGGGAACAAAACACATTTCTGGTTCTCAAGATCATCTTGGATTGCTCTGTCCAGGTATCAACCGCTTATTTTATGAGGGGAGTTATTGGCCTCAGAGAATTGATACGACGACAGATCCAATTATTTGTGAATGGCTTTCCAGCGTCTTGCATTTGATACCGCTTGAGCCAAGACCGTCGGGCTATGACCCGCTTTTACAAAAGAACCTGACTTTGGACTTGGTAAAACAATTAGGCGAATCTGGTGATCTGTGCTGGAAAAGTATTCTCAATACGGATGTTATAGGATTTGGAAAGGCCATGAAGCAATCGTTTGAAATGTGGGAGATGATCCTGCCTGCTACTGTGCCAGAATGGGTAAAGAAAGAAGCAGAAAAATATAATTGCTATCCCGGATTGATTACAACTGGATCCGGTGGAGGGTACTTAATGATCGCTTCTGAAAAAGAGGTGCGAGGTGCTATTAAAATTAAAATTAGGTTTTGAGCATGAAAAAATTTAAACGTTACTGTAAAACTCTTCAGCTGGAAAATGATGCTACCTTAATTAAAGAATATGAGAAGCTTCACGCGATGGGAAACACATGGCCTGAAATAACGCAAGGAATGAAGGACGTAGGAATCATCGATATGGAAATTTATTTGGATGGAACAACACTTTTCATGATCATGGATACCACGCAAAATTTCGATCATGATAAAGCTATGACAAAACTTGCGATGTTACCACGTCAATCGGAATGGGAAGCAACTGTTTCGAAATATCAGAAAACATCGGTATCGTCATCGGCAAAAGATAAATGGAAATTGATTGAACGCATTTACAAACTTGATCAAAATATCGAGTGCAAAGTTGAAAATGGTTATTTGGAAGAAATAAAATTTTAGAAGCACCTTAACAACAAAATCACGATAAAATCAGAACAAGGTATGATAGCAATTCCTCTCTTATTTTTCGAAAGAACTGCCATTCTTAGCATTGTCCATACCGATTTATTCTCTGACGAAACAGATCTCAATGAAATATTTATTTTAGAATACATGGTCTATTAGACTTTAGAGGGTCACTATGAATTTATCCGGAATGTTTAAAGCCAAAGACGGTAAAAATTATGTATTCACATTTGTACTCGTATGCACATTATTTTTATTGTGGGGTGTATGTAACGGGATGATTGACGTGATGGACAAGCACTTTCAGGATTTTTTGCACTTAACAAAAGCTCAGTCTGCATGGGTTCAATTTGCACACTATTTAGGATATTTTTTGATGGCACTACCGGCAAGCTGGCTGGCGCGCAAACTCGGTTATAAGGGCGGTATCATTTCGGGATTGCTCCTAGTAGCTCTAGGCGGGTTCTGGTTTATTCCTGCTACTTATATTTCATCATTCTGGGCTTTCCTGCTTGGCGTATGTGTCATCGCAATGGGATTAACAGTCCTTGAGACGGTGGCTAATCCTTATACGACTGTGCTCGGTCCTAAGAACTTTGCAGCAGCACGCATCAATTTTGCACAATCGTTCAACGGCGTCGGTTGGATTTTTGGTCCTATCATCGGAGGAGTGTTTTTCTATTCTGCGGGCGGCTCAGAGGTAGCTCAAGGTCAACTCTACATTCCATATCTTGTTGTAGCGATAATTGTTCTTGTGATGTCTGTGATTTTCTACTTAGCGAATATTCCTGACCTTAATACTGAAGATGAGTATCACTTGAGTGATCCGATATCGACCAATGTCAAGCGTTCCATTTGGTCACATCCACACTTTGTTGGTGCGGTTCTGGCGCAGTTCTTATATGTAGCTGCACAAGCGGGAATTTTCAGTTTTTTCATTAACTATATAATAGAAGAAATGCCGTCGATCTCGCAGGGACTATCGAGTAGTTGGTTTTTTGAAGGCAGGTCAATACTTCGCGAGGGAGCTTATTTTGTAAACGAAAAAGGGGCTACTTTTCTTCTTGGTACAATTGGATTTCCATTGTTCTTGCTTGGTCGTATCACAGGAACGGCAATTCTTAGAAAATTGAAAGCTCATAAAGTCCTTGGGTTATACGCAATTGCCAATGTAATTCTTTGCAGTATTGTGATGCTTAGACTCGGCTGGTTCTCAGTTACAGCGGTTTTTGTGAGCTTTTTCTTCATGTCGATTATGTTTCCAACAATCTTCGCACTCGGAATCTATGGACTTGGCGTTCAAGCCAAGAAAGCTTCAGGGTACATCGTCATGGCAATTATGGGGGGAGCTATTATGCCGAAACTTATGGGTCATCTTGGAGATGTCTATAACATGTCTATTAGTTTTCTTATGCCGTTATGCTGCTTTGCGATTGTCTCAGTCTATGGATATATGTGGTCCAAGCTGAGTAAGGTTGATAATAAGATTAATCCTGTAGCCGTACAAGGGCGCTAATATTGATATTAATCATATAGGTACTGTAGTAAACGAAAAGGCGAATCAACAAAATGAATACCGGTTCTAATATATTTAAACTAATTGTGATGGTAAGTTGTTTTCGTATAACTACTTTATCCGCAGAAGTAAAATTACAGAAGCTGATTAGTGATGGTATGATCTTGCGTAATACACAGGTTAAAATTTGTGTGGGCTAATGCCAAAATTGGAAACAACAAGGTTGTAGTTTGGAGTGAAAATATACGCAAACCAATTGCTGTAAGATATGCATGGACCTATAATCCGGGTAGGTCGAATTTGTATAATGAAGAGAGATTACCCGCATCGCCTTTTAGAATAGACAATTGGAATGAATAGATTAACAATTCAATTAAATAATGGAGTACATATGAACATTTTTTTCCAGAAATTCATTAAAGTATGCCCTAAAACTGGAAGAATAAGAAAAATTACTTTACCCGGAGGATTTTATAAACTTATATTCCCTATAATTGGTATAGCTGCGATGGTATGGATACTCATTCGAGTCATACCAAAACCCAGCCGGTTATCATATCCGTGCGTAAGAACAGCGATGCTTATTGCTTCTGGATTTGTAGGCTACCTAGCGATGTTGGCTTTATCTGCTATGGCTTTTTTCAGATCTAAGAAACCTTTGCGCTATTATCCGGTATTTTTCTTCGGTGCCTTTCTTGTCTGTAGCATAAGTGGATTTGTATTATTCGAGAATGGTTTCCTCTACAAGGAAGTTGTATTGATTGCCGATGCATCCGTCAATGCAAATGAACCCATAGGAATTGCGCAGGGAATGAAAGGTAAAGAAGGAAAAGTTGTGTGGGTCCATAATCCGAATGCAGTAAATCAGAACTGCAATCCCAGTTTACTTAATCATGCTTGGTGGACGGCTGAGAATAATAATCAATCTATAATCGATAGTATGGTCTCGGCAGCGATTGATAGCCTGACCGGTCAAAAAAGCGACAGCGCTGCATGGCAAGCGATATTCCAATATCACAATGAAACAAGAGGAAAGGGAGCGGTTAATTATGTTACAGGAGAAAAAATATTTATCAAGATAAATGAATGCAGTGGCTGGGGTGGAAATTTCAAAACGTCCGATTTGTCAAAAGTGAACGGTAACTGGTACGGCATGTCCGAAACGTCTCCGGCAATAGTGCTCGCAGTGTTGCACCAGCTTGTCGATGTTGTCCACGTTGCACAAAGCGATATTTACATTGGTGATCCGATAAGAAATATCTATAAGGAATGGTATGAACAATGGCATCCTAAATATCCTAACGTTCATTATTTAGGTTATGATAATTATACCAACCTTGGCAGAGAGCAGGTGAAGCGAAGTGCAAGCGCAGCTGCAAAAATTCATTATTCAGACCGCGGGACTATTTTACGTTCGAATGTTATGTATCCAACGTCGCAATTCGGCACGGATCCCATATGGTATGATTCCCTGTATACCATTTATGAAGATGCCGAATATATGCTCAATATTCCTCAATTAAAGGGACATATGCGTGCTGGGATAACGATGTTTGCCAAAAATCATTTTGGATCTCAATCGCGTTCATCTGCTGGGCATCTTCATAATGGATTGCCATGTCCGACACAACTGGATTATGGTGATACTTCGCGCGCCGGATATGGATTATACAGAGTCCAGGTAGATTTAATGACACAATCGCTTCTTCGAAAGAAGAATCTAATTTTCTTGATGGATGCATTATGGGGGACCGATTACGAGCAGGACAAACCGCTCAAGTGGAAGATGGCACCCTTCAATAATACGTATTCGTCATCGGTCTTCGCTTCTTTCGACAATGTTGCTATTGAATCCGTTGGGTATGATTTTCTGCGGTCAGAATTCACAGTCGCCAACGTAACAGGAAAATATGCGTTTGTGCAAGTGCGGGGTGTTGATGATTACCTCCATCAAGCAGCGGATTCAACGAACTGGCCAGCTGGCATTAAATATGATCCGGATAGCACTGGTATCCATATTTATAGCCTTGGGGTTCATGAACACTGGAATAATGCGACTGATAAAAAATATTCTAGAAACCTTGGAATCGGTACAGGTATTGAATTAATAGATGTCGAACAGGGGACAACAACAGGTGTAGCAAGTCAGGAAAACCGTGCACCGGAATATTTTACACTCTATCAAAATTATCCCAATCCATTTAATCCTACGACAAATATCAGTTATTCGATTCCGACTAATTCCAGGGTCGTAATCAAGATCTACGATGTTGCAGGCAGAGAAGTTGAAACTTTAGAAAATATTGAAAGAACTGCGGGGAGTTACACTATCACGTTTAATGCAAAACAACTCGCAAGTGGCGTTTATTTCTACAAACTAACAGCAAATAATTATTCGGCTGCTAAGAAATTTGTTTTAATAAAATAGAGAGAAACCATGAAAAATATTCTTGGAATTGCATTTATAATGTATGTCTTCACGACAATAACTATATGCCAAAATAAGAAGGCGTCGACAAAATTTGAGGCTGAATGGCAGTCGGTAGAAAAAGTTAACCTCGTTCCGGAATGGTTCAAAGACGCTAAGTTTGGTATATATTTCCACTGGGGAGTTTACACTGTCCCGGCATTTGCAAACGAGTGGTATCCTCGTGACATGTATGTCAAAGGATCTCCGGAAAATAAGCACCATACAGAGGTTTATGGCGACGTGTCTCAGTGGCCATACAGCAACTTCATTACAGGTGCAAAGGACAAGCAAGGTGATTTTGTACAGTTTGCTCCTAAACTCAAATCAGAAGGCGGTAAATTCGACCCTGAAGAATGGGCACAACTCTTTGCTGATGCAGGAGCTAAATTTGCCGGCCCGGTGGCCGAGCACCACGATGGTTTTTCGATGTGGGCAAGCAAGGTCAATCCCTGGAATGCAAAAGATTTGGGACCGAAACTTGATCTAGTAGGATTGTTAACGGATGCCATACGCAAAAAAAATATGAAAATATTTCTTTCGATGCATCATGCATACAACATCACCGGATATTATGAAACCGTGCCTAAAACAAACGATCCAAAACTTCAGATGCTTTACGGACAGCAGGGCAAAGAAAAGAACGAAGCATTTTGGTTGGCAAAGCATAAGGAAATTATCGACAACTATAAACCCGATATCATTTATCAGGATTTCAACTTGCATATTATTTCTCAGTCGGTTTTACTTAATTTCTTATCCTACTACTATAATATGGCCGCCGATTGGAATAAAGATGTGGTAGCCACATTTAAAGATGGTCTGAATAAAAAATGCGCCGTTCTTGACTACGAACGCGGAGGGCCGCCGGATATTACAGACAATTATTGGCTTACCGATGATGCCATCAGTTCCTCCAGCTGGTGCTATACCGAAGGAATCGGATATTATTCAAAGACACAAGTACTTCATGCTTTTATAGACAGAATAAGTAAAAATGGGAATATGGTTCTCAACATTTCTCCAAAACCTGATGGCACCATCCCTCAGGGACAACAAGATGTGTTGCATGCCATGGGTGCTTGGCTCAAAAAATATGGTGAAGCGGTGTATTCAACACGTGCCTGGGAAAAATACGGAGAAGGCTCTACAAAAATGGGAGCTGCACATGGTGTCATGATGCCTCCGACCGCTGGAGCGGCTAACGATGTTCGCTATACTAGATCAAAAGATAATACGACACTGTACGCAATTTTGCTTGGTTGGGAAAAAGATCAGAAAGAAATAAACCTCTCTACATTGTCTTCTGATCGAATCAACCTTAAAAACCTGAAATCGGTTGAACTTATCAATGGCGAAGCTAAAAAATACCTGCCTGTAACCTTCAAACAAAATGCACAAGGTCTGCACGTCAGTCTGCCCGACCGCTCGTTCGAAGAGCTGGCGTACGTTCTAAAATTGAACTTCGATGGCAAAATTTTAAAACTCGACAAGTTTGTCGACCTAAACTGTACTCCACACTATTTCATGGTCCCGGGCGAAAATACGGGCGGTGCGGTAATTGGTTCAGATTTGACACTGACCGGGAAAAGGAAAAATTTTGCGAACCAATGGAAACTGGAATCTGCAGGGAAAGGCTTTTATAGAATTCTGAATCGCGCACATATTGGTATGGCCGTCGAGTGCGGCGTGATGAGTCATGAACCGCTCGTTGCACAGGAGAACGGAAAGGACAATCAAGTTTGGAAAATTGAAAATGCACACAGTGGATTGTTCAAAATTTCGAATAAGCAGTTTCCCGATGCCATATTATCCATCGATCTTCCATTCGGTGAAGGGGGAAAAGCCAGATTCAACAATTCAGAAAGTAATACTTCATTCGGTTGGACACTTCTCGAGGTTTGCGAGATGAAACAGGTAGCATTCATGCCTCATACTATTCCGGGGGTTATTGAGGCTGAAGACTTCGATAAAGGGTGTCCCGGTGATGCGTATTATGATAGAGATAATGTGAATGAGGGCGGCCAGTATCGGCTCAATGAGGGTATGGATATTGAAAAATGTTCTGCAGGCGGCTATAACGTCGGCTGGACCCATGCCGGAGAATGGATGGCGTATACGGTGACTGTAAGCAAACCGGCAACGTACCAGGTTTCATTCACTATCGCCTCATCATACGACAGTGGAAAATTCCATATCGAATGTGATGACACAGATAAAACGGGAATTATTTCCATCCCCAACACGCAAGGATTTCAAAACTGGCAAGTTATAAAAAAGAACGTCACACTTGATGCCGGTCAGCATGTGCTGAAACTGGTTGTTGACGGTGATTTATGGAATATAGACAAAATGGTCTTTGAAGAAACAAAATTATGAACTATTGAAGCCAACTGTAATTCAACATAAGTACGATTTCAAATCCATCAGAAATCTATAGAAATGTTCCAAATATTATTCTCATATGTACTGGTAGAGGAATATATGAAATGAAAAAGACCAAGGAATTATTTATCGGTCATTACGTGAACCATCCACTTAAAGTATTTATTCTTGTTGGCGTATGTCTTTTTATGTCTGTTACTGCAAATACATTTTCCCAAACAACTCACAAAGGAAAAAATATCAGCTCCGATTTATTCGGGCTGTTTTTCGAGGATATTAATTATGCTGCCGACGGCGGGCTATATGCCGAGCTTGTCCAGAACCGCTCGTTTGAATATAATCCGACCGAGCAAAGAGAATGGCAACCGCTTTCCTTCTGGGAATATATGTCGCCGGGCTATTCTATCGGTCGGATTAGTGTGGAAACCACTTTTCCTATTCATCCCAATAATCCTCATTACATCGTTCTGGATATTGAACATGTTGGCCATGAAGTGAATTACACCGGCGCTACTGGAGTTGGGATAAAAAACACCGGTTTTGGTGGAATGGTAATTAGTCGTTCCTTAAGAACAGGAAAGGGTCAATAGAATTAGGTAAATGGAGAAAAAAGTACTATTTTAAGTACACAGGCAACGAGGGAAAACGAATCAAAACCTTGCAGAAAAACATATGCTCACACCGACTGGACAGCGAGATCAAATGAGTTTCTATACAACATTTACCGAACAACTGAATCATAAGCACCCGCTCTATATCTTGGCTGAGAAGATCAACTGGCAAGTATTCGAAGAAGCCTTTGCGAAATATTATCGAAAAGATTTCGGACGTCCTGCCAAAGAGATACGCTTGATGGTTGCGTTGTTACTCTTGAAACACATACGCAGTATAAGCGATGAGAGTGTGGTAGAGCAATGGAGTGAAAATTCGTATTACCAATATTTCAGTGGGAAGGAACGTTTCACTGCGTCAGCGCCGTGCGAAGCCTCGGAGTTAGTTCACTTTCGTCATCGCATCGGCGAAGAAGGAATAGAACTGATCTTGAAGGAAAGCATTCGTGTCAATGGAAAAGATGGAGAAGAAGACCGGGGGACAACAGATACCACGGTACAAGAAAAGAATATCACGTATCCAACGGACAACAAACTGTATCGCAAAATTATCAGCAGGTGTATAGCGATTGCCGACGAAGAGCAGATAGAGTTACGTCAAAGTTATCGTTGTACGCTGAAGAAGTTATTACTCCAGCAACGCTTACGCAATACGGTAAAGGGAAAGAAAGCGGCAAGGAAAGCTGATAGAAAAGTCAAAACCATTGCAGGCAGATTAGTGCGTGAATTGGGGCGAAAATTGCCATCGGGAGAACATACCAACACCCTTACTTTCTTCAACAAGGTGTTATCACAAAAGCGTGAAGACACAAACAAAGTGTACAGTCTTCACGAGCCGCATGTGCAGTGTATGAGCAAAGGAAAGGCACACAAGAAGTATGAGTTTGGTAGTAAGGTCTCGATTACCACAACAGCAACAAGCGGAGTGATTATTGGAGCGTTGAACATGCCGAAGAATGACTATGACGGACACACATTGGATGCGGCACTTGAACAACAACAACGATTAAGTAGAAGAACACTGAAAGAACTATTTGTTGATCGTGGATATAGAGGAGTAACCGAAGTTCGAGGAACGAAGATTCATTCACCAAAACCATTTGGGAAGACATTGACGGACACGCAGAAGAGAAAACTCAAATATGGTTTTGCACGACGAGCAGCAATCGAACCGAGAATCGGGCACTTAAAAAGTGATCATCGCTTAAGCAGAAACTTTTATAAGGGTATGGTTGGAGATAACATCAATGTGATGCTCACAGCCGCCGCGATGAACTTTAAACGGATGATGAACATCTGGGAATATTTTTTATCTTGGTTATGGAAGTGGTTTACATGTCAATGGTATCCCGATTTGATCTATTAAAAACTCAAAAATGACTTTTTAAGGGACGACTAATTAAAGCCGGTGAAAAATTTAATTTATCGCTGTTTGCTCGTCAACTTTCAAAAGAACCAATTATGATATCTGTTAGTTTGCAAAGTCCTTCGGGAAAAATAAAATATGCCGAAAATACTATTTCCACTTCTTCGAAACAATGGAAGAAATACGCTTCAACATTCACTGCAGCAGAAAGCAGCGATAGTGCATCGTTAGTTATACTTGCAACAACCAAAGGTAAATTGGCACTGGATGTAATTTCACTTTTTCCTGAAAAGACATTCATGAATAGGTCCAATGGATTGCGTGTAGATCTAGCTCAAATGCTGGCAGATATGAAACCGAAATTTATCCGTTTCCCCGGTGGCTGTCTTGCTCATGGTGACGGACTTGGAAATATGTACAGGTGGAAAAACACAATCGGACCTATTGAGCGAAGAAAAGAACAAAGAAATCTTTGGGGGTACAATCAGACGGCTGGATTAGGCTACTACGAGTTTTTCCAATTTTGTGAAGATATCGGAGCGAAACCTTTGCCTGTTTTACCGGCAGCGGTTTGTTGTCAGAATTCAGGAGGAACATGGCGCATAGGCGGTACCGGTCAAAAAGCATTGCCAATGAATGAGATGAAAGACTATGTTCAGGAGGTGTTGGACCTTATCGAATGGGCAAACGGATCGGCTGCTTCTCCATGGGGAGCCAAACGTGCTGCTGCAGGACATCCTAGACCATTCAACCTTCAATATGTTGGAATAGGTAATGAAGATAAAATTACTCCCGAGTTTGAAGAGCGCTTTACAGTAATTAGTAAAGTAGTAAAAATGAAACACCCTGAAATAATTATCATTGGAACAGCTGGACCGTTTCATAGCGGTGAGGATTTTAACAAAGGCTGGAAATTATCAAATGATCTAAAGATACCAATTGTTGATGAACATTATTATACCAATCCTGAATGGTTCCTTTCAAATCAACATCGTTACGATACATATCCCCGCAACGCAGCAAAAGTTTATCTCGGAGAATATGCATCATGGGGCAATAAATTGTGGAACGCGATAGCAGAAGCTGTCTACATGACCTCACTCGAACGTAATGGTGATGTGGTTGCACTGGTTTCTTATGCGCCGTTGTTAGCAAAAAAAGACTTCACTCAATGGAAAACCGATATGATTTTTTTTGATAACAATTCTATTTGTCCAACACCAAATTATTATGTGCAAAAAATGTTTTCGACAAACCAGGGAGATCTTTATTTCGATAACGTCATAGCAAAGAATGAAAAAGATTCAGCACTTGCCGCATCCTGTGTTCAGGACAGTAAGACTGGAGATATAATTCTGAAATTGGTGAATGCTGGTAAGGAATCTCGTACTATGAATGTTAACTTGGCAGGTTTTGAAAACATCATTGAAGAAGCAGAGCAAACCGTGATTAAAGGTAATGCCGAAGCCGAAAATACATTTGAGAATCCCAAAAATGTCGTTTCGGTAAAATCGACATTTAAGGTCAGCTCTAAATTTGAATATGAGACCCCGGCGATGTCGTTGACTGTAATCAGGATTAAAACAACTAAATAACTGAAGCTTCGCTAAAATGGAAATTAATAGAATTGCATTATTGATTTTTCAACCGGGAGATAAATAGGAGTTTAAGTCCATGTTTACGAATACAAAACTGAACAACTTGATTTATTTTTTTCTTCTAATTTCAACTTCGTCGTATAGTCAGGTTAAATTGCCAAAACTTATTGGTGACGGTATGGTTTTACAACGGGATGCAAATGTAAGGATTTGGGGCTGGGCTTCTGAAGGTGAAAAGATAACTATTCATTTTATTGATTCCACATACCATACAACTACGGATAAGAACGGCGAATGGGAATTACAGCTTTCGAATATAAAAGCCGGCGGACCGTATGCTATGCAAATTAATGCAAAGAACTCCATCACCATTAATGACATTGTTGTAGGTGATGTATGGGTGTGTTCCGGTCAATCAAACATGGGATTGTCTTTAGGCAGTGTGAGTAATCTTTATAAAGATGAAATTGATCATATGGATAATTCATTTATAAGACAGTTTTTTACTTTCCCGAGGGCTAATTTTAAAGATCGTGACAATGATTATAGATTCGGCAGTTGGCAGCATGCTGATTCTAAAAATGTGCGCAGCTTAACGGCAGCGGGCTACTTTTTTGCTAAGACCCTGTATGAAAAATATAAGGTACCGATAGGACTGATGAACGTTTCATTGGGTGGCTCTTCAGCCGAAGCATGGATCAGCGAAGAATCGATAAAATCATTTCCCATGTACTATGAGCAGCTTCAGAGGTATAAAGATCCTTCATTAATTGAAAGGATGAATAAACAGGATGATGAAAGAGTTGAAAATTGGTATAAACTTATCAGGCAATCCGATGAAGGGTTAAAAGATTCGCAGAATGTTTGGTCTGATCCAAAGATTAACACATCAGACTGGGAGACCATGTCTCTTCCCGGATACTGGACTGATACGAAACTTGGTGGCATCAATGGAGTTGTATGGTTCAGGAAAGATATAAGTGTTCCTGCCAGTATGATTGGAAAGCCTGCAGTATTAAAATTGGGCAGGATTTTTGATGTCGATTCGGTTTTTGTCAACGGTAAGTTTGTTGGAACTACCGGCTCTCAATACGTGCCTAGAAATTATAAAATCCCGGGTGATTTATTGAAAGCCGGCATGAATACAATAGTGATTCGTGATATAAGTACTATACGTCACGGGGGATTTGTACCCGGCAAAGAATATGAACTTTCAGCAGGAGACAACAAAATAAATCTCGAAGGTGATTGGAAATACAAACTTGGTACAGTTGCTGATCCTTTGGAAGACCGGTTGTTTACGGGAAAAATTCCAACTGGATTATTTAACAGCGGGATCGCACCAATGCTCAATTATAGAATTAAAGGTGTTGTGTGGTATCAAGGTGAATCAAATACAAGCAGAGCTTTTGAACATTATAACCTTTTTAAATTACTTATAAAAGATTGGAGACAGAACTGGCATCAGGGAAATTTTCCTTTTTTGTTTGTGCAACTTCCAAACTTTGTAGAAGTGAATGTTGAAGATACAAAATATGATTGGGCTTACTTCCGCGAAAGCCAACTGAAAGCTTTATCAATACCAAACACAGGAATGGCTGTTACTATTGATGTTGGTGAGTTTAATGATATTCATCCAAAAGATAAAAAAGATGTTGGATATCGTCTGGCGCTTGCTGCTGAAAAAGTCGCATATGGCGAAAATAATATTGTGTATTCAGGACCGATTTATAAATCCATGAAGGTTGAAGGAAATAAAATAATCCTAACGTTCACTAATACTGGTAGCGGTTTGGTTGCTAAAAATGGCAATCCGTTAAAGTACTTTGAGATATGCGGCGTTGATAATGAATATGCTCCTGCAACAGCAAAAATAAAGGGAAATAAAATAATAGTATGGAGTGACAAAGTTAAAGAACCTGTTGCTGTAAGATATGCATGGGCTAATAATCCAGAAGGTGCGAATTTGTACAATAAGGAAGGATTGCCTGCAAGTCCTTTTAGGACGAGTGAACTTTATTGAGATAGAAACTAAGTCCCGACGTCAATTAGAATTCTGAAAGGATGTAACATGAAATCACTTATTCTAAAAATTATTCTATGCGTTGTTTTTTCCTTCAGTATTATTCATGCTCAGGATAAACTGTATAAGAATGCCTTTCCTTTAGGTGACGTAAAATTATTGGATGGTCCGTTTAAAAATGCGCGCGACCTGAATATTCAAGTCCTTCTAAAATATGATGTAGATCGTTTATTAGCTCCTTACCGTAAAGAAGCCGTACTGCCTGCAAAAGCTTCATGTTATCCGAATTGGGAAGGATTGGATGGACACGTTGGCGGTCATTATTTATCAGCGATGGCGATAAATTATGCTGCAACTAAAAATCCGGATTGTAAAAAACGCATGGAATATATGATATCGGAACTGCGAATATGTCAAGATTCAAATGCAATAAATAATCCGGATTGGGGCATTGGATATGTCGGTGGAATGCCTAACAGTAAAGCAATTTGGTCGAAACTTAAACAAGGAGATTATTCAGTATACTTTTCAAGCTGGGCGCCGTGGTATAATCTTCATAAAATGTATGCGGGTTTAAGAGATGCTTGGTTATATGCTGGCAGCGAAGAAGCTAAAACTATATTTTTAAAATATTGCGACTGGGGTATTGATATCACTTACGGTTTAACAGATGACCAAATGCAAACTATGCTTGGTGCAGAGCACGGCGGTATGGATGAAATTTTTGCCGATGCATATCAAATGACAGGTAATGAGAAATATATAATTACGGCTAAACGTTTTTCGCATAGAATGTTGCTCGATGCTATGGCTGCAGGGCAGGATAATCTTGACAATAAACATGCAAACACTCAGATACCTAAAGTTGTGGGCTTCCAGAGAATTGCAGAACTTACTCATGATGAAGAGTATGTTAAGGCAAGCAGTTTCTTTTGGGAAACAGTTACAAAAAATCGCAGCCTGGCATTTGGAGGAAACAGCAGAAAGGAACATTTTCCAACCGTAAAAGCTTGCAGTGATTTTGTTAACGATGTTGATGGCCCCGAATCGTGCAATTCCTATAACATGCTTAAGTTGACCGAAGATTTATTCAGAGCCAACCCTTCGGCGAAATATTATGATTATTATGAGAGAACGTTATATAATCATATTTTATCAACGCAGCATCCAGTGCACGGCGGTTATGTTTATTTTACTCCGGCACGTCCGCGTCATTATCGGGTGTATTCCGCTCCCAACGAAGCGATGTGGTGCTGTGTCGGTACGGGTATGGAAAATCATGCAAAATATAACCAGAATGTTTATACTTATCAAAATGATTCCTTGTTTGTAAATCTGTTCATCGCTTCTGAATTGAACTGGAAAGTAAAAGGAATTAAGATAAAACAAGAAACAAATTTTCCCTCTGAAGAAAAATCTAAATTCGTTATAACTGAAGGATCTTCTCGGTTTACATTGATGTTGAGATATCCCTCGTGGGTGATAGACGGTGCATTAAAAGTAATTGTTAATGGCAAAGCAATATCTTTTAAGGTTCACTCGTCAATGTATATTGCAATTGAGAGATTATGGAAAAAGGGCGATGTTGTCCGAATTATTTTGCCCATGCATAATTCAATTGAACATTTACCAAATGTACCGACCTATATAGCATTTATGCATGGACCGATTCTGCTCGGGACAAAAACAGGGACGGAGGATTTAGCCGGTATAATTGCGGACGACGGTCGGTGGGGACAATATGCCGGTGGAAAGAAACTCCCAATCGATAAAGCTCCGATAATAATTGAAGATGCCCTCTCAAAAATCACGGATGAATTGGTGCCTGAAAAAGGTAAGCCATTAACATTCACAGTTCCAAAACTAAAAATGATCAATCCTATTAAAATATTGCTGGAACCCTTCTATCAAATCCATGATGCAAGATATATGATGTATTGGATGACTTTAACAAGTAATCAGTACCGTTCATATCTTGATTCAATCGCGGCTGATGAAAAAGAGAAGCTTACATTGGAAAATTGCACAATAGATTTTGTGGCACCCGGCGAGCAACAGCCGGAGATTGATCACGCAATGCAAAAATCAAATTCAAATTCCGGCACTAATTTAGATGAATTTTGGCGTGATGCGAATAACGGAGGGTATTTTAGCTATGACCTGGCAACAAAAGGTGAATCCGATTTAACTTTATTAGTACGATACTGGGGATATGAATGGGGCGATAGGAAGTTTGATATTTATATAGATGACGAAAAATTAGTATCGGAGAATAATACTGGAAGATGGTATCAATCGAAGTTTCAGAATGTCGAGTATACAACTCCTAACTCAATGTTAAAAGGGAAAGATCACATACGGATAAAATTTCAAGCAGCATCGCGAAGCACGGCAGGTGCGGTTTATTATATCCGGTTGCTTCGAAAAATTAAATGAGTGCATGATTCAATCATATTTCTGTAAATTGTATGTGAGAAATAATAACCTGTGAAATGAAGGAGTGAATTAAATGAAAAAAGTAATTCTTGTACTGATCTTTGGGATTTTGCGCTTTGGCTTAACCGCTCAAAACAAAATTACATTGAATGCCGACATGGCAGAAACACAAATAAGTAAAAACATTTATGGACATTTTGCTGAGCATTTGGGAAGATGTATTTATGATGGAATATATGTCGGTGAGAACAATACTAGCATTCCTAATACAGCAGGTGTACGAAACGATGTGATCAAAGCGCTAAAGGATTTAAAAATACCGAATCTTCGTTGGCCAGGCGGATGTTTTGCGGATACGTACCATTGGAAAGATGCTATAGGTCCGAAAAATGAGAGGAAACCTATTGAAAATTTGATGTGGGGTAATGTGCGTGAAGACAACAGCTTTGGTACAAATGAGTTTTTAAACATGTGTGAACTGCTTGGTGCGGAACCCTATTTGGCTGTCAACATGAATGCGGGCACCGTAAAAGAAGCAGTAGAATGGGTTCAATATACAAATCATGCCAATGGAACAAGCTATTTGACCGATATTCGGGAAAAAAGTGGACGTAAAAAACCCTGGAATGTAAAGTTTTGGGGAATAGGTAACGAATCCTGGGATTGCGGCGGTAACATGACGGTAGACCATTATATAGATCTGTATAAACAGTATGCTACCGCCATGACGAGCTACAGCAATACCGAAAAACTTTTTAGAGTGGCTGTAGGGCCGGGAACTCCGGATTATAAGTGGACGGAAGAGATTATGAAAAATATCCCGGCGAGACGGTTTGAGGGTGTATCAATCCATCATTATTCAGTTATTGACTGGAGCAACAAAGGATCATCGTCTCAGTTTACTGACGTTGAGTATTTTAAAACCATGCAGCAATCGTGGCGTATGGAGGAAATAGTCCGCTCGAATTGTGAAGTAATGGATAAATACGATCCAAAGAAAAGGGTTGCACTCATTGTTGATGAATGGGGAGGATGGTACGAAACCGATCCGGATGGTCAAGGACAATTATACCAGCAAAACACCATGCGCGATGCCATGATTGCTGGACTGACACTCAACATCTTTAACAATCATGCTGATAGAGTAAGAATGGCAAACCTGGCTCAGATGGTGAATGTCCTTCAGTCGGTTATCCTCACCAATAAGGGAAAAATTATTCTTACACCGACCTATCACGTAATGGAAATGTACAAAGTCCATCAGGATGCACTATTAGTACCCGTACAAATACAATCGAGCGACTTTGTTATGGGAGACAATAGTATCCCGGCAGTTTCTGCTTCGGCGTCAAAAGATCATTCGGGGAAGCTTCACATTTCTCTGACAAATATGGACAATATAAAAGGTCAGGAAGTGGAAATTGATTTGAAAGGATTTAAAGTAAAACAAGTAACAGGCAGAATCTTAACTTCATCAAAAGTTCAGGATCATAATACCTTCGATAATCCTACAAACGTAGGACCCAAAACCTTCAAAGATGCATCAATCTCGGGAAGTAGTTTAAAAGTAAATATGCTGCCCAATTCAGTGATTGTTTTGGAATTGGGTTCGTAGGTTTTTCAAATAAAGATAGAGATGAATAATTAAAAAACCGGTCAATAACAAAACCATGGACTGTTATGAAAAAATTACTTTTTGTTTTTTTGCTTGCGCTCTCTCTTCCGGTATTTGCTCAGACGGCAAAAATAAAAATTGACGTTGACAGAACAATCGGAGAGATCGATCCAAAAATCTACGGCGTATTTATGGAACCCATCCATTTTAATGGAAGAATAATGGGCTTGCCGGATACAGCAGATTTCAATACCCTTTATGGAAATTTATACGACCCCTCCTCGTCACTAGTTGATAAAAACGGATTCAGGAAAGACTATATTGAAGCAATGAAAGAATTGAAGATAACCAATATGCGCTGGCCTGGTGGAAATTTTGTAATGGGTTACAACTGGCAGGACGGCATCGGGCCCAAAGCCCAGCGCCCAGTCCGTATAAATCTTGCATGGGGCGGCATCGATAATAATCATGTCGGCACGGATGAATGGATTGAACTAAATAAAGCAATGGGAAGCGAAAATATTGTCTGCGTCAATCTTGGCCTTGCTACAATACAGGATGCTTGCTACTGGGTGGAATACTGCAACTATAAAAAAGGAACATATTATTCCAATATACGTGCTAAGAATGGACATGAAAAACCATATAATGTAAAGATATGGGATCTTGGCAATGAAGTCGATGGCGCACCGTGGGAACTGGGTCATAAAGATGCTGACGAGTACGTCAGGATTGCCAGAGAGGCCGCGAAAGCAATGCGATCGGTGGACAATACCATAAAATTTGTCGCCTCGGGATCATCGTATTACGAGAGTACCGGTCAATGGGTTGAGTGGAACCGGAAAGTCCTCGAAGGTCTTGGGGATATGATAGATTATATATCCATCCACCGCTATTGGGATAATTCGCCCGACTATTATACTTTTATGGGACAAAGTGCAATGGATTTTGAAGAAAAGATCACCATTCCTGCCGCCGAGATCGCCGCTGCCAGAGCAATGAAGAATGTGAAGAACCCAATCGTGATATCGTTTGAT
>Ga0315548_1001287_pt1 | contig 21417 bp, 26 predicted proteins | sample SalMarSW160110MG_2_FD_202540 | JGI IMG/M metagenome (GOLD analysis project Ga0315548, IMG submission 202540) | Salt marsh sediment microbial communities from the Plum Island Ecosystem LTER, Massachusetts, United States - Salt Marsh Sediment SW1601-110 ...
ATATCCCCCTCAGCGAGATAAAAAATATTTGCGGTTTTAATGAAAATGAATCAAAAGTTGCTTTTGGGGTTCTTAGAAAGAAAGCTCTTGTTGATATTAAAGAAGGAATGTTACTTTTTGATGCTAAGCCAGAGGAAGTGACTAAAAAAATGCTTGAGGAATTGTTTTTAGAAAAGTTACCCTTGGAATTGAATCTACTTGAGCCACAGGATAAACTTGCACTTGAGATTTTGAAATCGCGAAAAAATATAATTCAAATTGAAAAGAAGAAAATAATAGAGGTTAAACTGACTTCTCTCGGTGAAGAAATTTCTAAAATGAATCTTAAAGAAGAACTTATTGAGCAGCTTACTCCTAAGATTATTAAACAGAACTTATGGAAAGGAAAAAAATTTAGGAGATATGATTTGACGACGCCAGTTCCTAAAGTTTATGGTGGGAAGAGGCATTTTGTAAATCAGGCTATAGATTATGCAAGATCTATCTGGCTTGAAATGGGATTCAAAGAAATGACTGGCTCTTTGGTTCAGACAAGCTTTTGGAATTTTGATGTTTTATTTACTGCACAAGACCACCCTGTTAGAGAAATGCAGGACACTTTTTATCTGAAAGATATTGAAGGAAAACTGCCTGAATCTACAAAGAAGGAACTTAATATTGTCGAAGAAGTAAAGAAAGCTCATGAAAATGGGGTAGGGGGGAGCAAAGGATGGCAGTATAGATGGAGCGAGAAAGATGCTAAAAAAATTGTTTTAAGAACACACACAACTTGTTTGTCTGTTCAGATGTTAAAAGAAATTGCTAAAAATAAAGAGTTTCCAGCTAAGTATTTCGCTTTAGGGAAGTGCTTTAGAAACGAGACTGTTGACTGGTCTCATAGTTTTGAGTTTAATCAGACAGAAGGAATTGTCGTTGACGAAAACGCAAATTTTAGGCAGTTGTTGGGCTATCTGAAAGAATTTTTTAAAAAAATGGGCTATGAAAAGATTAGGATAAGACCTGCGTATTTTTCGTATACAGAGCCGTCGCTTGAGATTGATATTCTCCATCCAGTTCACAAGAAATGGGTTGAGCTCGGAGGAGCTGGAATGTTTCGCCCAGAAGTAACGATTCCAATTTTCGGAAAACATATTCCAGTTTTAGCATGGGGACCAGGGTTTGATAGAATCATAATGGAATTTTTTAATATAAATGATTTAAGAGAGATGTATAAGAATGATATAAATAAATTAAGGGAAATGAAGTTTTGGAGGAGATGATGGAAATTAAAAGCTTAATAAAAAACCTTAGAGAAAGAGACAGACTAGTAATAAATAATGAAGGATATAAAATCATTAGGATAGATGATAATTGGTGGTTTAATGAAAAAAAAGATAAAGTAGAAAACAGGGGGAAGGTTTTTTATTTATACAAAATTGGGGATAAACCAATGCCTGTCCTTCCATTATTTCATACATTAAATTATTATAAAAATGAAAATAAATTAAAATTCTTTAAATCAAAAATAAGAGAAAACCTTAAATTCCCAAAAGATATACCTGAAAGATTCAAACATAAAATAGAAGAAACTAATGAGGTTTTAATTAAAAACATGCAGATAAAACAAAAATGAACATAAAAGAAATGCAAAAAGAAGCGTATTCAATTATTGAAAAATGGAATATTAAGAATAAGAAAGAACATAAAAAAGAAATAGTTTTTCCTCATTTAATCGAAGAAGTTGGAGAATTTGCGAGAGAATATAATCATTTTGTAAGTGAGTGGAGACAGAAAGCAGATAAAGAAAGATTATCTGAAGAACTTATTGATATTTTAATTCAAATATTTAATTTTTCAGAGGATTACGATATTGATTTAGAAAAAACATTTAAGATTAAAATAAATAAATTAAAAAAGAGATATGGAATTGAATAATGAAAATAGAAGAAGCACAGGATAAAATAAAAGGATTTGACGAAGCGAGAGGATGGGAAAATGAATGGAATGTAAAGGATTTATTGTTAAACATAACTGAAGAAGGCGGGGAAATGTGGAATTTGATAAAGTGGATTGGAGATGACAAGCAAAAAGAGGTAGTGAAAGAGAATAAAGCAGAAGCAGAAGATTACGTCGGCGACACATTATTTTTGATATTAAAACTTGCAAACCAAATGGAAATTGATGCTTCAGATTCACTGCAGAAAACTCTTGGTGAATATGAAAAAAGAATGCCGCCAGAAATTATGAAAAAAGTCAGACACGCAAATAAGTTAGCTGGAGGAGTTGACGATAAAAATGGAAATTCATAAAAAAACATGGCCTGAATCCTTTCAGAAAGTTTTAGAAGGAAAAAAGAAATTTGACATTCGGCTTGCGGACTTTGAGATTAAAGAAGGTGATGTTTTGGTTTTAGAAGAATACGACCCTATTGAAAAAGAGTATACAGGAAGAAGCATAAAGAAAAAAATAAGTTTTATTATGAAGTGGGCTCCTTTAGATGTTCATTCGCCAGAAGAAATTAAAAAATATGGGCTTTGGGAAATTGGATTAGAATGACAATACTAACTCTTAACAGAAAAGAATTTGAGAAAAAAGTTGGGAAACTTACATTAGAATTAGAAGAAAAAATAACTGAGATGGGAACGCCTGTTGAGGAATCAAATGAGAATGAAATTTCATTTGAGATTTTTCCGAACCGCCCAGATTTGCTCTCGCTCCAAAATTTTTCCTGTGCTGTGAATCAATTTAATGGAAAGAAGGGAGTTGTGAAATTTAAGATTTACCTTCCTAAAAAAGATTACAAAGTGATAATTGAAAAACAGGTAAAGCAAGTGCGTCCATATACCTCCTGCGCGATTGTTAAAGGAATAGATTTTGACGACGATAAAATTAAGGAAATAATTGACATTCAAGAAAAACTTCATAACTCAATTGGGAGAAAAAGAAAGAAAATTGCAATAGGAATTTATCCTCTTGAAAAAATAAAATTCCCAATAAGATTCACTGCGAAAAAGCCGGAAGATATAATGTTTATTCCTCTTGAATTCTCAAGACAAATGAATGGCAGACAAATTTTAAGACAGCATCCGACAGGCAGAGAATATGCAGAATTGCTTAAAGACTCAAAGGTTTATCCTGTTTTTATTGATGCCGACGGCAAAGTTCTTTCTATGCCTCCGATAATAAATTCCGAAGAGACTGGGAGGATAACTGAAAAAACAAAAGGAATTTTTATTGAGTGTTCAGGCCATAACCTTTACTATTTGAAAAAATGCCTGAATATTATAATCTCTACATTATATGAAATGGGAGGAAAAGTTTATTCTATGGAAATTAAAGATTCTAAAGAAAAAAATTTTGTTTCTCCAAATATGAATTTTGAAAAGATTGAGTTTAAGATAGAAGATATTGAGAAAACTCTGGGTATAAAATTAACTGAAAAAGAAATAAAGAAATATTTAGGGAGAATGGGGGTCGGTTTTGAAAGTAAAAAAGGGAATAGCGTTGCGTTAGTTCCTCCTTATAGAACAGATATCCTTCACTGGATTGACTTAACTGAGGAAATTGCAATATCTTATGGCTACAAGAATTTTGAGTCAGAGATTCCTAAGATTTCTACAATAGCAGAAGAAGAGCCTAAAGCAAAACTAAAAAAAGTTGTTTCAGAAATCTTAATAGGATTAGGTTTTCTTGAAGTTTCTTCATTTTATCTTACTACAAAAAAAGATATAAAAAAAATTCATTATAATTACAGCGATTTTATTGAGATAGAAAATTCAAAAACTAAGAGAGATGTTTTAAGGAACGACTTGCTGACAAATCTTCTGAAAATTTTTTCAGAGAATTCAGATTCCACATACCCTCAGAAAATTTTTGAAATCGGAAAAGTTTTTTCAACAGATAGTTCAAAAAATTCTGAAACAGGACTTAAAGAAACTGAAAATATTGCAATCGCAGTCATTAGTGAAAAAGTAAATTTTACAGAGATGAAACAGGTCTTGGATTATTTATTCAAAATGCTCGGTACAGAATATAAAATTGAAGCAAGTGAAAATCCAAACTATATCACAGGAAGAATTGGAAAAATTATTTTTAATGGAGAAAAAATTGGTTTCGTCGGTGAAATCGCTCCGAGAGTTTTAAAAAATTGGAAACTCAAAATGCCTGTTGTCGCGATGGAGATTGAGTTTGACAAGATAAAAAACTAATATAATTATTTTTCTCTTTTATTTTTTTCATTAATGATTATATTATAATTTTCTTCAACATACTTCCTTTGTTCTCTGAAGAATTCTAATTTATCTTTATAATTTAATTGGGAGAATCTTGTTTTTCCGTCGCCTCTACTTGAAAAATATTTTTGTTTGAACTCTTTATAAATTTTAACTTTTATAATATCTTCTTCACAAGGATTCATCTAATCTCATATTTACTCAATCTATAAATACTTATATTCTAAATTATATATTTTAGAATTACATTTAATTATCTTACATCTTTTCTAAACTTTTTAATCGTTAAAACATATCCTATTCTTTTGTAAATATAATTTTTCCCTAATTGAGAGACTATTTCTTCGCCGATTTTTTCTGCTTCTTCTCTGTTGCGACACGCGGACTTTAGAATAGATATTTTAATGATTTTCTCTTTTTTGAAAACACTTTTTACTTGATTAATAAATTCCTGACTTAGCCCTTTCTTCCCAATTTGCAATCTTTTAGTTTGCCTCATCTTTTAATTTCTTTTCAAAATTTAATACATCTTCTTTATTAACTTTTATTACTTTGAATTTTTTTACACCGAATGTTCCGGTTTTCATACTTTTATTTTTATAAATGTCTCCCCCTTTGAATATATGAACTAAAACATCTTTTTTATTGTCGCGCCAGTCTTTGGAATATTTTGCACAGAAAACTGCTGACTCTTTAATATTTTGCTTTGTTGCTTTGCCTTTTATATTTACAAATGGACTTCCTGGTTTTTCTGTGTGAAGCACAATCTCAGTCGGCTTAGTTTCTTCTACTAACCTCTCATTATTCTCAGCGGATTTTCCTCCGAGCACGATTTTGCCCGAAGATGTTTTGAAAGCCCTGAAATTATTATCTTTCATCTTAACACTTGAAAAGAAGAGTTTTTATTTTTATCCAATCAAAAGTCTTTCTTGTTTTCTTGCATTTTCTTAATTCTTTTCAGGACTTCTCTGATATTTTTATTGAGTTGAACCATAGAATCCTCTAGTTGCATTTTATTTTTTGTTCCTGTGCAGACTAATTTCCCGTTGGAAAAAAGAAGAAATGTTGCTGTTGGCTCATCTAATTTATAAACTAATCCTGGAAATTGCTCTGGTTCATATTCTGTATTTTCAAGTTCGAGAGCAAGAGTATTCAAATTCAAATTAAGATCAATCGCTCCAGAAGCTACTATATTCTGGACAGTGATTTTTGGTTTTGCAGTTACATTAACTTTTATTTTCCTTAATTGTTTAATAACTTTCTGAACAACTTTTTTGACCTGAGCGATAGATTTTGTTCCTGTGCAGACAAGATTTCCCGACGAAAAAACCAGCACAGCAGACTTCGGCTCTTTAATCCTCAGGACAAGACCTGGAAAAGTATCTGGATTATATTCGGTATTAGGTTGTGTTCTTGCAAGTTTTGTTAAAGATACATCTTTTCCTAAAGAAGTTGTTGCAACAATATTCTGAACACTTAAAGAATTACTTCTCCTTTCTACCATATTATCTATAAATAAATTTCATTTATAAAGGCTTTGTTTTTATTTTTGGAGTTGTTATATAATCAAGGTTGTTTTTCCGTCAAAACTTATGTATGATTTAATATTATATATTAATTTACTTCTTCTCTTTTCTTATTTCTTCTATTGTTGCAATGTCGTTAATCCCTCTGTCTGGTCTTAATGTTTTTATTCGTGGGAATCTTAAAGCATAACCTGAAGAATATGTAGGGGATTTTTGAATATTTTGATATTGAACTGCAACAACCACTTCTGGTTTGACTTTAATTTTTCTGCCACTTTGTTCTGTAATTAACTCTTTTAATTTTTCTGTCATTTCCTTAAAACTAAGACCTCCTTCTTTTAATTCTTTTAAACCAGTTGAAACCTTCCCTACTTCTAAAAGTTCTTCTTCGTCATCTTTGCATGAGACATCAAAACTTGTGAGCCACCCAGCTCTTTTGCCAGTTCCCCACTCTGCTCCCGTAATAACTAAATCAAAATCCTTGTCTTCAGGTTTAAGTTTCACAGCATAGCCAATTCTTGCTCCAGGTTTATAAGGTGCAGACAAATTTTTTCCCATAAGACCTTCTTGAGATTTTTCCAGTGCTTCTTCATAAAATTCCCCAACTTTTTTTGAATCACCAGTAATTATTTGTTTTGAGAGAACTATTTTTAATGGCTCCTCTTTTATTATTTTTTCAATTAATTTTCTTCTTTCCTTAAAAGGATTGTCAATAAAATTTTTCCCATTGTAATAAATTATGTCAAACACTTCTAACTCTATAGGGAATTCTTTTGCCATTTCAGAGATGACATATTTTCTTTTTATCCTTTGACTGACTACTTGAAAAGGAGTGTATCCTTTTGTCTTAAGATTATAACCAACTGCTTCTCCGTCAATAATGAAACTCTTTCCTTTAATGTGGCTTTTCACATAATCAACAATCTCTGGGAATTGGTTTGTCACTTCTTCAAGCCGCCGGGTAAATATTTTAATTTTTCCTTTTTCGTCTTTGTTAATCATCACTCTAAATCCATCGTATTTGTATTCAAATGCTGCTGGTCTACCGATTATTCTGAATGCATCTTCTATATCCTTTGCTTTTGGGAAAAGCATTACTTTTACAGGTTTCCCAGGAAGTAATTTAATTTTATCTAATTCTTTTTTACAGGCTTTTTCAAATACTTCTGCGAAATCGGTTGATTTGTCGTAAGCTTCTTGAACTTTTATTGCACACTCTTTTTTTTCTCCTATATTTTTAGGAGCAAAACAAGACTTTACTATGGCATCTCTTAAAATCCCCCTGCCAACACCGATTTTCAAATCTCCCAAAACAGTTCTTATAAGATATTTTGCTTCCAGAGGCGTAGCAGAATGAAGAAGTTCGACTATTAAATTTATTTTAGAGCCTACTGTTCCTTTTCCTTCAAGAGAAGGCATTTTTTTTATATTCTTTATAATTTTTTCTGTGTTAAGTTTATTTGAGAACAGAGATTTTTGATGTTTTCTTTTTTTAAAAACCACTTCGGTAACTTTTCCTAAATCTCCTAAATTTCTAAACTCTTCTATAACTTCGTCGTCTTTTACCCCTGCTGTCCTAGAAAGAATCTTTATAGCTAACTGCTCTGAAATCCCAAGCTCCTTAGAATCCCAGTCCGCAAAAACTTTTCCTATTAGCAGATAAATTATTTCAGGATTATTTTTTATTTCTTTTAAAAAATCTGCTAAAATTTTTGTCTTTTCAAGTCCTTTTGTTGTTGAGCCAATCCTTTCATAAACTTCACAAATCTTTAAATATTCCATTAAAAATTAAAGAATATATCTTTTATAACTTTATCCAAACCTTTATAAAATGTTATTGTCTTTTTGTAAAATGGAAACAAATGTTAGTGATGGAAATTTTGAAAAAGAAGTTATTGAAAAATCAAAAGAAATCCCAGTTCTCGTGGATTTTTGGGCAGAATGGTGCGGACCTTGCGTGGCACTTGAACCAATTCTTAAGAAGATAGCTAAAGATTACGATGGAAAATTGATTCTGGCAAAATTAGATGTTCACGAAAATCATCAGATTTCTTCTAAGTTTAATATAATGTCAATTCCTTCTGTAAAACTATTTAAGAATGGAAAAGTTATTGATGAGTTTGTAGGTGTTCAGCAAGAGCAAAAGATTAGGGATTGGTTAGAAATTAAATTATAGTTTAGAATATAAATATTTATAATCCCTGTAAAATTTTTTAAGTTTATGGTTAAGTATATTTTCGTTTCTGGAGGTGTTATTTCCGGTGTTGGAAAAGGAGTTGCTACTGCTTCTGTTGGAAAAATTTTAAAAGAATATGGATATTCTGTTACAGCTGTTAAGATTGATCCTTATATAAACTGCGACGCAGGAACGCTCAGGCCAACAGAACACGGAGAAGTTTGGGTAACTGAAGATGGTGGGGAGATTGATCAAGATCTAGGAAATTATGAGAGGTTTTTAGAGACTCCTATTTTAAAGAAAAATGCCATTACCACTGGTCAGATTTATAGATCTTTAATTGAGAAAGAAAGGAGAGGGGATTTCTTGGGAGAAACTGTTTCTTTTATTCCTCATGTCCCTAATGAGATTAAAGAAAAAATAAGAAAAGCTTCTGGAGATTATGATATTTGTTTAGTGGAGATTGGGGGAACTGTAGGCGATTACGAAAATATCCCTTTTTTATTTGCTGCAAAGAGTTTAGAACTTGAGTTAGGGAATACTAATGTATGCCACATTTTAGTTACTTATATGCCTGTACCGAGCCACATAGACGAAATGAAAACAAAACCAACACAATTAGCTATTAAAATACTCAGAGAAAATGGAATCCAACCTGATTTTATTTTTTGTCGTGGCAAGAGTGCTTTGGATGAACATCGGAAGAAAAAAATTGAATCTTATGCTAATATCTCTTCAAGCAATATAATTTCTATGCCAGATGTTACAGGACTAGGGACTGCTAATACAATTTATGTAGTCCCATTGGATTTAGAGAAGGAAAATTTTGGCGAAAAAATTCTAAATAAATTGAATCTTTCTAAAAGAAGAGAGCCAAATTGGGAAAAATGGTCAGAAATGGTAAGGAAAATTTCAGATTCTTCATCAGAAATTAATATCGCTATCATTGGAAAATATTTAGATATAGGAAACTATCAACTCAAAGATTCTTACCTTTCTGTTGCAGAAGCGCTAAAACATGCAGGAGCAAAAAATAATGTGAAGGTGAGTATTCATTGGATAAATTCTAAAGATATTGAAAGTTGGGATATTGATTTTAAAAAATACGACGGAATATTGATCCCAGGAGGTTTTGGGAGTTCAGGGGTTGAAGGGAAAATTATAGCGATTGAATATGCAAGGAAAAATAATGTTCCTTATCTTGGGCTTTGTTATGGCTTGCAGTTGGCAGTGATTGAATTTGCGAGAAATGTCTGTGGTTTAAATGCTAATTCTACAGAGATTAATTCTGATATTGAACATAATATTATTGATATATTGCCAGAACAAAAAGATATTAAAGACAAAGGTGGGACAATGAGATTAGGATCTTACCAATCTATTTTAAAATCCAACTCTTTAGTTGAAAAGATTTATAATTCTAATATTATTAGTGAAAGGCATAGGCATAGATATGAAGTTAACCCCAAATATCATAATATTTTAGAAAAAAAAGAAATGGTTATTTCTGGAAAAAGTCCTGACGGAAAACTTGTTGAATTTATTGAACTCCCAAATCACAAGTTCTTTGTCGCAACACAAGCACATCCTGAATTTAAAAGTTATCCTCTAAAACCTGCTCCTTTATTTGACGCTTTTATAAGGGCTTGTAAGGTTTCATAATTATGTAACTATTTTTTTTAAGTTTCATTTTTATGAAACTATTAGAAACATTTATAAACAAAAAATATTTAAGAGATTTATGAAGAAAAGAGATTTAGTATTAATTATTGGAAGTATTTCTTTTTTAATTTTAATAATCTTTTTGAGTTTGTTGCTTGCTGACAAATTTCAAGTAAGGGATTGTGGGTGTCCTAATGTAATTTCTCATAATTTTCTTTGGTTATTTATTCTTCTTGCTGTAATCTTCGTGGGTTCTTTGTTATATTATCTATTCTCATTGAAAATTGACGAGAAAGAAAAAATAATAAGGAAGAATATAGAGGTACTTAATACAATTTTAGATAATGATGAAAAAAAAGTTTTGGATAGAATTGCTAAAACAGGAGAATTAGAACAAAAACAAATTTCTAAAATGTTTGACAAAATAAAAGCTCATAGAATTATCCGAAAACTTGAAGGTAAAGGAATAATAGAAATTCAAAAGAAAGGGAAAACCAACACAATAAAATTAAATAAAGAATTGAGAAAAGAGTTGATGAGATGAGAAAAAGATTTTTTGTTTTAATATCTTTTTTGTTATTTTTGAACTTTTTTTCAGGTTTTAATTTTGTTTCTGCTTTAGAAAATTCTAATGAAAAAATTGAAATTAATTTTTTTTGGATGCAGGGTTGTTCTGCTTGCGGGCAAATGGAACCTTTTTTGGAGGATTTAGAAAAAGAATATGATTTCAAGCTTAATTCTTATGAGACCTCCAAGCATCGTGATTTATTTTTGCAAATGCTTAATGAATATAATGTTCCTGACGATCGTAAAGGTTATGTTCCTATTGTTTTTGTCCAGGACAATTATTTTGTAGGTTATAGTGATCAAATTATGGAGATGATTGAATCTATTCTGAAAGGTCATGAGATTAATAATAGTGAGATTTTGATTGGCGAGATTGTAAAAACGAAAGTTTTAGGAGTTTGGAATCTGGAATTTTCTTTGAAAGGAAAGTCTGTTTTTGGTGCAGGTTTTATTTTGGCTTTGCTCGACAGCATTAATGTTTGTTCTATAACAGTCTTGGTTTTTCTAATCGTTTTTTCTCTTTCAGTTTGTTCTTTAAAGAGAGCATTTAAAATTGGACTTGTTTTTACTTTTATTATTTTTATTTTTTATACATCTTTTATGCTCTTGTTAACAGGGATTCTTGGATATTTTGTTGCTCAATATGGTATTTACATACGGCTCGCTGTTATTTTAATAAGTGTTTTTGCAGGGTTGTTATTAATTAAAGATTTTTTCTGGTATGGCAAAGGGCCCAGTTTGAGAATTCCACAATCTGCCAAACCCATTTTAGAAAAGTATATGAAACAAGCTACACTCAGCTCAACAATAATTTTAGGGGTCCTCGCATCTTTAGTTGAACTCCCATGCACAGCTATTTTTCCTTTGATTTATACAGCGATACTTGCAGAAGCAGGAGTTTCAGGTTTACAAAGAGTTTCTTATATTTTGTTTTATAATTTAATTTATATTTGGCCTTTAATTTTTATTGTATTCGGAACTTATCTTTCATGGACAAGAATAGAAAGTATTGATAGAATTTTGCAAAAATATAAAAAAATAATGAAATTGATAGCCGGTATCTCTTTGCTTCTCATTTCTTTTTATTTTGCAGGGCAGTTGATATTTTGATAAAGTTTAAATGCTTTAAATTTTTTAATTAACTATGAAGATAATTAATTGGATAAAAAATATAATAGGCAATACATTGTATTATCCTGGATGCTTAACAAAAAGGGTTTTGAAAGAAGAATTTGAGAATTATAAAAATATTTTTAACAAGTTGGGAGTTGATTTTATAATGTTGCCAAATAAAGAAGTTTGCTGTGGGATGCCTGTTTTGAATGGAGGTTACAAAAAAGATTTTAGAAAGTTAGCCCAGAAAAATTTTAATTTGTTTAGAAAATATAAAATAAAAAAAATAATTACTAACTGCCCGTCATGTTGTCATACTTTTAATGAAATTTATCCTAAAATATTAAGGGATTGGGATATTGAAACAGAGCACGCAACAGTTAGTATTCTAAATGCTCTCAAGAGAAAAAAAATAGAATTCAGTAAATTAAAAAAAGAAATTGTAAGTTATCACGATCCTTGTCATTTGGGGAGATATTCTAGGATTTTTGAAGAGCCGAGAAAAGTAATAGAGATTTTTAGTGGTAAAATTGTTGAAATGAAAAACAATAGAAAAGATGCTTTGTGTTGCGGAGGTGGAGGAGGAGTGAGAGCAAATTTTTCTGATTTAGCGAAAGAAATTGCTAAAAAAAGAATAGAGGCTCTTGACGAGAATGTAAAAAAAATAATATCTCCTTGTGGTTTATGTTATTTGAATATAAAATCAGCGAGTGAAAAAAGCGAGGAGTTTTCAAGTTTTGTTTTGAGGAAACTTGAGGAGGCGGAAAAATGAAAACTGAATCAGAAAAATTTAATAAAGTATATGAAATTGATGCTTCTCAAATAAAAGGAAAAACACAAAGAGTTGTCTTCCCAGAGAATATTGAAGATGTCAGAAAAATTGTAGTCAATTCAAAAAGGATTGTTTCTCGTGGCGGGGGGACAGGATTGTCAGGAGGGTCAGTTCCTCAAAATGGGGAAGATATTGTAGTAGATTTATCTAAACTTACGAAAATTGAGAATCTTGATGGAGAAAGAATGACTGTTGAAGTTGAAGCAGGAGTAATCCTTGATGATTTACAGAACTATTTAGATAAGTATAATCTTGAGTTCCCTATAAACCCATCAAGTCACTCTGTTTGCACAATTGGGGGGATGATTGCAACAGATGCAGTAGGAAATCGTGCTTTGAAATACAAAAGAACTTCTTACTGGATTAAATGGATTGATATAATGGATGGGCATGGAAATCTTTCTAGAAAAGGGATAACTGAAATTTCAGATTATGTAGGTATGGAAGGTATAACTGGGATAATTGTCAGGGCGTCACTGAAGCTTACTAAGAAAATAATCAGGACTGCAACCTTGTTAAAATTTGATGATTTAAATGAACTTATAGATAAAGTGAAGTTTTTCAAAAGAGAATCTGTTGTTTCAATGGTAGAATTTATAGACAACAGAATTTCTAAATGGATTGGGCTTGACGAGGATTATCACCTTATTATTGAATTTGAAAATGATTCAGGTGAATTAAAAGGAGAGGACTATAAGAATCTTCTTGTTGTAAGAGATAAGATTTATCCTTTTCTGGCTAGCAAAAATTATAGTCGGATAGAAGATCCAAAAATCTCAATAGAAAAATTCAGAGATTTAATTTTATGGCTTGATAAAAAAGAAGTGCCTGTTTTCGGACATTTGTCTGTAGGGATTATTCATCCTTGTTTTAATAAAGAACAAGAAAAGTATATTCCAAGGATGATAAATTTTATTAAGAAAAATAGGGGGAAGATTTCTGGCGAACATGGAATCGGAATTTTAAAAAAAGAATTTGTTGAAGTGAATGATAAAAAAATATTGATCAATATTAAAAAACGAACAGACCCTTTAAACAAATTTAATATAGGGAAGGTGATATGATGTTAAGAAAAATATTTCCACTTTCTCCGTCGCTGTTTTAACTTTTCTCGTCTGAGATAAATCTCAAATTCTGATTTTGATATCTTCGTTTAACGCTCCAATCTGAAATTGTTTTTTGTTTGCAACTTTAGATAACATCGCTGATTAGACGAAATTGCTGAAGAACTTAGAAATCAAATCTTGGGTTGCCATTTACGATTTCAATTTTATCCCCTATTCCATATCTTGTTCCAAATCGTCCTCGTGTTTCTACATGACTATATGCTCTTTCATTTATTCTTACTTGAACTATTTGGATTGCTTCCTAACTTTCAGCACCATCTGGCAGATATTTTAATTCTATTCCGTCGCTTCCATTGTTATCTGCCAATTCTAAACTTACGATTTTTCCTAAATCTTTGTCGCCCCAATGTTCTGTTAAAGGTGCTTCAAGTTTTCCTTGACGCAATCCTTGTAATTCACTTTTTTCTTTGTCAAGCATAAGCACATAGTCCTATCCATCAAATGTCGCTTTCATAATACCAAGATAAAATTGAAATTTATAAGTATTTATGTTCTTCAACAACTACGATATCAAAGAATTTTCTAAAGTGGGAATACTCTTCGGAATTTTTTTGCTTCGCAAAAAACCACTTGCATTTATTCCTCGTCCTAGCCGTTGGCTCGGATTTCTTAACAGCGATTAAAACTCCGCTCCATTTCACTCCGCACCACGCTACGCTCTCACTTCGTTCTGGTCGCTGAACAGGGCTTATGCGGAAACCTCGTTGCACTTCGGTTTCCCAAATTGCTCCTTTAGGTCGCAACTTCGTTAAATGCAGATGTTATCCTAACACTCTCTAAATTAACAATATAATACAACCATAAAATTTAAATACTTCAGAGGATTAAATTAATTATCACACCCCCGGTATGACGAAAGGAATGCCGGGAGTCTTTTATTCTAATATAATGGAGAACAACAAAAAAAAGGCAATTGTTTTTATTGATGGAAATAATTGGTACCACAATGTTAAATCTATTATTGGGAAACCCCGTCATATTAATTTTAAAAAAATGGGAAAAATGATTGCTGAAAAATTTGCTCTTGATGTTATAGAAATAAGATATTATAATTCTGTTCCTGATATTGGGCTTGGCGAAGAAAATTATTATAAGCATATGATTTTTCTGAATAATCTTAAGAAGAAAGGAATTATCGTTAACACGAGAAAATTGAAGAAGATAAAAGTAAAAGGTGAGATTGTGAGGGTTGAGAAAGGAGTTGATGTTATGATTTCGTCTGATATGTTAAGCAAAACCTTGCTTGAAAAAAAATGTGACTGTTGTGTTTTGATAACAGGCGATTCGGATTATGTTCCAATGATGCAGTTAATAAAAAAATTAGGAAAAGAAGTTTTGACAGCGTCTGTTTTGAGGGGTTATGCAAGAGAATTGCTTCAAGGAGATTTTAGATTCTGGATATTGAAAAAGAATGATTTAAATAAATGTACTAATAGTGAATGATATGTTGGATGAAAAGTTTTATGAAAGATTAAAAGAAAAGATTATACCATATTTTGAGTACGATGATGGACATGGTTTTGACCATACTGAAAGAGTTTATAGAAATGCTTTATTAATTAGTGGGGAGGAAAATGTTGATTTAGATATCGTGCAGGCTTCAGTTTTACTTCATGATATCGCGAGGGCTAAAGAGACTGACGAAAATGGGGTTTGTCATTCAGAAGAAGGTGCTAAGATGGCTAAAGAAATTTTAAAAGAGATGAATTTTCCTGATGAGAAAATTGATAAGGTTTTGCATTGCATAAAAGTTCATAGATTTAGCAAAGGATTGAAAGCTGAAACGCGAGAAGCGGAAATCTTGCAGGATGCGGACCGACTTGACGCTTTAGGAGCAATGGTTTTAGTAAGAATGATTCAGCGTAGCTTAAAATATAATCTTCCAATTTATGACCCTAATATTCCTATTAAAGAAAAATATGACGGAAAGGGAAAAACAGTTATTAATCATATTTATGAGAAAATTCTGAACATAAAACCTGAAACATTTAAGACAAAGAAAGCGCAGAAAATTGCTAAGGAAAGGTATGGGGTTGTCAAGGATTTTGCAAATAGTTATTTAAAAGAATGGAAGGGAGAAATATGAAAAAACAATTAAATATAGAAACTATTAATTTGCTTAATGAGATAAATGAAATCTTATCTCTTTGTATAAAATGCGGAATGTGTAAATCGCTTTGTCCTGTGTTCAAAGTTTTAAGAGAGGAAAGTGTTTCGCCGAGAGGGAAAGCGATTCTTTTGAATGAAGGGATTCTTGATAAAATTGTTTTTCAATGCACCTTATGTAAAGCGTGTGAAGAAAAATGTCCTCTTGATTTAAAGATTTGTGATGCTGTGAGAAAGGCAAGACAGATTTTAGTTTTAAGTGGAAAAGAACTTAAAGAAAATCAAGAAATGATTGATAATGTTCGCAGAACAGGAAACCCTTTTGGCAAAAATATTGATAAGAACAAAGAGAAATTTTATTGTTGTTAGAAACTAAAATTTTAAATTATTAGGTTTATCCCAATAAGAAAAGAAATCGTGTAATTCTTCTTCTGGAATCTCCCCCATTCTCAGCTTTGTTATTAATTCATCTTTAGAAGGAAATGTTCTTGGATTTTTTAATTTTCTATGTTCTGTTTCTCTATCTTCAATTTCTCTTACCAAACATTCAATTGCTTCTTTATCTCCCTGTTTCAATCTTTTAAGGTTCTTAACATATTCCCTTAATGTTCCAACCCCTTCTAAATACCACATTTGGAGATTTTTATTAGTTCTATCATTATAAAAAGTAAAATTAGCTCTACCTAAAATTTTTTCTTTTCCTAATTTTATATCTAAAACCAATTCTATTGATGGCCTGGTTTTATCAAAATCAATTCTACCATTCATTTCTTGAGGTCTTTTTTTATCAAATCTATCTGTTGTTATAAAATGTTCATAATTAGGAACTAATCTAAACATAGAAGCATGATATAATTGTTCTATTGGAAAAAAATAATGAATAGTATGAAAATACTGATGTAGATATCCCTTATCACTCATAAAGTAAGGATCAAAAGCCTTTTTTATTCTTCTTTTAAAAATATGTGCCCTAAAAACAGGTTTATCTCTAAATTGAAATACTTGTCCAATTATAGGGAATCCTGAATGAACTCTGTAAGGGGTTTCTAGATTATACTTACCAGTAAAAGAATCCCAACTCTCGTGATATTCTCTAATTTCATCTTGAGATAATATATCGTGCAATTTCATTTTACCACTTAGAAGTGGTTTGGTAAAATGAATATATTTATTTTATAGTGATATAGGTCGTGTCTTTATTTAGTGCGATTAAAGAAAAATGGGATTAGTTTTTGTTCTGCTTTTCTTAAATGTGCCTGAAATGTAGAATAAGAAATTTTCATTTTTTTAGCTAAAGCTCTTAATTCAATCTTTCTTGGATAATTATAATAATTTTCTTTTATAGCTAATTCCATCGCCCTCTTTTGTTTGGATGTCAATTCTGGTTGCATACTCAATATAGAAAAATTTGTTATTTTTTTTTGATTAATGCTTACTAATTCTCCATCATATCCCTTTTCAATTACTTTGATAAAATCTATTAACTCTTTTTTATCCCAACTTCCTATTGTCCAGTGATTGTAACCTTCTTCGTCTATAAAAATAGGTTCTAAGTTAATAATTCTATAATCATACATTGGTTTTAATTTTAAGGGCTCTATTATCTGGGCAATAATAAAATCCTCCTTATCTTCAATGTGTAAAACTCCTTTTTCTTTTTTGAAGTCTTTAATGAAATTCTCTTTATTTTTTTGCTCGCCAAATAAAAATCCAACTATGTAAACATAAATCCCGTCTTTTTTTCTATAAAAAGAAACTGGGAAACCAGAAATAGAAACATTGAATTTTTTTGTTCTACTTCCCATTCTACCTTTTTCTCCAGAGAATTTAACTTTAGCTACCCACATCTTAATAATAGATATAAGTCATATTTAAATTTATTTTATTTCTAAAAATGCGCTAACCAAAATTCTAATCTGTCTTTTTCTTTTTTGCGAAGTCGCACGAAACCAAATCTTTCAAACTGAATTATCGCACCGACTTTTAGTTTTTTTAATTCTGGCTCTCCTAATCCTTTTATTATAAAATTGTCTGGCATTCGCACTTCTGTTTTTATATTGTCGGCATTTGCAGGAAGCCAGTGAATAAATTTCGTCTGTAAATCATTCGTCGGCTCTTCTGATATAAAAGAAAATTCTCGCGGTTTTATTGCAAGAACCTGTTCTGATCTAAAATTAAGCAAGTGCATCAGACGATAGTTCTTGTTTTGCATTATTTCATAATCTGGTTTGGATATAAGAAATTCCTGTTTTGTCTTATATTCTCTACATCCTATTTTCTTGTTTGGATGAATGGGAATTTTAGCAGTCAATTCAGGGCATCCTTTTATTCTTATTTTTTCTGGAGCTTCCACAAAAAAATATCTCGGAGCTTTTTCAAGAAATTTCCTATTGAAAGCATAGAGAACTTCTATAGGCATCTTTATATTTTTTTTATTTAAACCAATACTCAAAATAAATTGCCGGACAGCCTCTGGTAGAATCCCCCTATTTCTCAAAGACTGCAAACTCCATGTTCTTGGGTCATCCCATCCGATATATTCCCCTGATTTTACTTCTTTTGCACCTTTTGATTTTGAAATTTTTACTCCTTCAATTGCAAAATGTCCGTTGTAAATTATTTCTGGATGTTCCCACCCAAAAATATTCCAAATATGTTTTTCAACTCTTGTTTCTATTGCAAGGTCTACCCCTCTTAAAATATGTGTAACCCCAAGAAGATGGTTATCAATTGCCCATGAAAAATCCATTGAAGGATAAACTCTATATTTGTTTTTTGTTCTCGGATGCAGATTATCAGAGATCTTAAACATTACCCTATCTCTAAACGCCGGGTCAGGGTCTTGCATAGAAGTTTTAAGCCGAACACACATTGAACCTTGAGGAGCTATAAACATTTTCTTCCATCGTTCAAGTTGCTCTTGTGGAGAAAATCTTTTACAAGAACACTCAATTCCTTTAGTTTTTAATTCACGCATTTTTTCTTGATTACACTCGCAAATATACATATATCCTTTTTTTATCATCTCTTCAGCATAAGCATAGAATTTCTCAAATCTGTCTGATTTGTAAATTACCTTTTTATCATATTCTACTCCAAGCCATTTTACCCCTTCTTCAATTAATTTGTAAGCTTCTGGCTCAATAGGTTTTTCTTTAGAGCCAATAGTATCGTCCATTACTAAAAATAATTTTCCTCCATATATTTTTATATATTCATCATTTAAAATAAAAGTTCTTGCGTTTCCTATGTGCAGAGGACCTGAAGGAAAAGGGGCTATTCTCATAATAACCTCTCTTTTTTCAGCATTAGGAAGCTCTACCAATCCTTCGCGAACTTCTCTCTTGCTTATTTTATAGTCTATCTTTTTTAGTTCTTTTTTTTGTTTTTCAACATCTAAAGAATTTATTTTTTTCACTACATTCTTAATTTTTCGCAGATATTCTTTTATTTGAGATTTCTCTAACCCCTCGGCAAAAAGACCAGAAAGAACAGCATGCTCCTCTGCTTTACCTTTATATTTAACAGCGTTTTCTAAAGCATACGCTTTTATCACTTCTTTTGATATTTCTACCATATAATTAAATGAATTCAAAGGTTTTAAATTTGTTGGAAAAGTTTTAAATAGGAATTTCCTGTATCTCTTATGAAATTTGAGTTGAAGAAAAATAAATAAAGTTAAATAATTTCTTTTACCATTTGAGAACACTTGTGTCAGGATTATTCGGAAGATTCACCCCTTCTTTTCTCTCTAAAAGTTCTACTCTCTGTTCAAGTTTGTAAATTTTGTTGTCTAACTCAAAAATTTTTTCATCAATTTCTTTTTTATTGTATCTGTCTATTTCTGTTGAAAAAATTTTATCCTCATAATCTTTAGATGGTCTAAAAAGATTATCACTTTTTGTTTTATTTAAATTGCTCTCTCTTAAATCTACAAAACCTTCTTTATTTGTAAGGACTACATTTTTATTCTTCGGAATTCTTATTATTCCTTTCTTTTGGAGTTCTCTTATATCAACCATCTTTTTCTTTCTAAACCACATAAAAACTTAAAGTGACAAGTTTATTTAAAGGTTTAGATAATTAAGGATTGTTAAAGTAAACTAAAAAATTATATACAAATTGTCCTTGCATTGTAACATTAAAGGGACTTAAAGAATATTTAGTTAAGAATATAAAAAGAGACACATCCGTTAATGCAGATAGGTCACTGGGAGCATGTTAACAATGGTAAGCAACATGTCTTTATAAAAATTTTGTTTTTTTAATTCAAAAATTGACTTTTTTATCATCTTTATCTATTCTAAAAATGGCAGGGGTCTTACTTCTTCTTCATCTTCTCCTATTTGCAAAACATCAATTTCAATTGAATCTTCTTTGAATAAATCTTTTATTTTTTCTATACCCTCTTCAACTTCTTTTACACTTTTATAAAGAAATGAAATCATGCAATTCGGTTTTTGTAAGTTAAAAATCAAAGAGTTTATATTTTTAGAATTTTTAACAAATGATTTTATTTTTTCTTTATTTTTTTCTGAGAGGTTTCTAAAATTAATAAAAATAAGGGTGTGAAAATAACCCAACATAGAAGTGTTGAATTGTATTCTATTTCCAAGAATGATTTTCTCTGTTCTTAATTTTTTTATCCTGTATAAAGCAAATTCACTTGAAATTCCTGTTTTAATAGCAATATCTATTAATTTTGTTCTTGCATTTTCAGATAAAATTTTTAAAATTTTTAAATCAGTTTCATCTAATTTTATTTCTTTTTTTTCTTCAGAAAAAATAAGATAGTCTTCTTTATATGGGTAATTAAAAAATTTTAAAGGATAAAGTTCAGCAAATTGCGGATTTATTAAGATATAATCTGTTATGAAGCTTTTTTCATTTCCAAAAAGTTCAAAGATAAATTCATTAAGCTTTCTCTCATTGTTAAAAACACACTCTAACCACAAATCATATCTCCCATAAACCTTGCCATAAGATATGCAATTTTTACTTTTGTTTAAATTTTTTGAAAAATCTTCTGCCATCCCTGTTTTTTCAAATTTCAACAACAAAATCACAAGAAGATTATAACCTAATTTTCCATAACAAAATACTGGAAAAAATTTTCTTATAAGTCCTTCTTTTAAGTATTTATTTAATCTATATTCTACTTGGTCTCTTGATAGTTTTGTAGCTTTTGCTATTTTTGAAAGAGGTTCATTATAACTATGATATAAATAACTTAATAATTTGTAATCAGTTTCTTTTAGTTCCATAAAATAGCTAAAATCCTAATATATTTAAAGATTTCTGTTTTAATTTTAATATTTTAGGAATTTTTAGTAATAAGATTTAGATAGTTTTCTATCATCTATAATTAAGAAGTAAAAGAAAATGAAATATGAAATAAATAAAATTACACAAAAAGCATATAAATGTACTGCATGGGCTTGTCCTGCAATATACGAAGGATTAAAAGAAATAACATCTCAAGAGATGGAATGTGGTGTTTCTGCTTGTCCTTCAAGTCACAAAGCCAAAAGAGAAGGCAAAGAAGTTTATTTAATAGTTGGTAAGATTGTTAATCCATCTGAAGCAGGGCTTGAAAAGAAAGTTGGAGAAGGTGAAGCTTTAATTGAAGTTCCTAAAGGATTGATTGATAATATGGGGGATAGTGTTAAAAATGAAGAAGAATAGAATATCAAAAAAGTTGTGATAGGTAGAATTAAATAAAATAAATAAAAGAGTTCTTGATATAGATAAAATGTTTAGAATAATTGCAAATGGAATAAAGGGAAGGACAAAATCAATTGATGAGAAGTTAAGTATACCAGAAGTCCTTAATTTATTAAATGGGCTTGATGGAAATGTAAGAGGGAGTATTTGGAGAGAAGGAGATTATTATGTGCGTGAGGTTACTTCAAGAAGTATGATAGATTTAGTTAATAAAGAATTCGTTGATGATGATGGATTTTATAAATATGCAAAACATCAAGTATATTCTGGAGAAAGAGACGAAAAGCATTATTTGAGATTATATAAGCTAATTAGAGAAGCATCTGATGAAATAACTATGAAAAGGCACTTTACTATGGGCGTTCCCACCTCA
>Ga0315548_1001292_pt1 | contig 21357 bp, 14 predicted proteins | sample SalMarSW160110MG_2_FD_202540 | JGI IMG/M metagenome (GOLD analysis project Ga0315548, IMG submission 202540) | Salt marsh sediment microbial communities from the Plum Island Ecosystem LTER, Massachusetts, United States - Salt Marsh Sediment SW1601-110 ...
TATTAAGTGAACTGAGAAGATTACCATAGAAAATATAAAAAGTAACAATGGCAAAAAAAATGGTTAGTAGTAATCCTGATTTTTTTCGATTTTTTTTAAGCATTCGGATCTAAATTTAATTTCAGGTAAGATTTTCGTCCCGTTCCTTTATTATTTATGAAATTCACCCGTTTGTTCTTTAATGAAATAAGCCGGTCGACCTTTAGATTCATTAAAAATTCTGGCAATATATTCTCCTATAATTCCTATACTGAGTAATTGAATACCCCCTATTATTAAGACTGAGATTAGGATTGATGCCCAACCCGGACTTGAATTACCTTTAAAATATTGTACTACTGCATATATTGCATAAAGAAAACCAGTAAAAAAAACAATTAATCCCAGGTAAAATGATAAACGCAAAGGTTTTGAAGAGAATGAAGTAATACCATCAAGAGCAAAATGAGTCATTTTTTTGAAAGTGTATTTTGATTTCCCACTTATTCTTGGCGGTGAATAATAATCAATTATTGCCTGCCTAAATCCCATCCAGCTCACCAGTCCCCTTGTAAACCTGTCTCTTTCCCTTATTTTAATAAAAGCATTTATTGCTTTTCTATTCATGAGGCGGAAATCAGAAGATGAGGTTTCAATCTTCACATTGCTAAGGATATTAATAAGTTTATAATAGCATTTAGAAGAAATTCTTTTAAAGAAGCCAATTTTTTTTGAATCTATTCTCCTTGTATTAACAATATCATAACCTTCCAAATACTTATTATACATCAATTTTATAATCCCCGGAGGATGTTGAAGGTCAGCATCCATAGTAATTACTATATTTCCCCCTGAATATTCTATGCCTGCCAATAAAGCAACCTGATGGCCAAAATTTCTCGAAAGTGACAGTCCCTTAACATTCTTGTCTTTAGTGCTTAACTTCTTAATTAACTTAAAAGAATTATCAGAACTCCCATCATCAACAAATACTATTTCATAACCAAGCGTTATATCTTTAATTACAGCAATCAAATTATTATATAATAATTCAATGCTGGATTCCTCGTTATAAAGAGGAATTACAATACTTATTTTAATATCATCTGTCATAAATCGGGAGTAAATATAAAAATTATATCTATAAAAAATTAAGAATCAAAATGCTATTATTGAGCTTTTCTGTTCGGATGTCTTAATATAAGGATAATTTTTGCTATGGGCATTTCATGAAGTATTCATGTTAGATTGCAGATATATTTAAGTATAATGTTCATCTTGGATTATAGTTTACTTATTAATCTCTAATTATTTTTACATTTGTATGAAATAATAATCGTCAATAACTTGAAAAGGAAGTTTGTTACAAACCTGGCGTTTCTGCTTTTTTTAAATCTTTTAATTAAACCTTTATATGCATTCGGTATTGATGTTTCTGTACAAAATACAGTAGGGGCATCGGAGTACGGAAAATATTTTATGTTGCTTAATTTTTCCCTTATTCTTCAGATTCTGCTTGACCTTGGACTTGAAAATTTCAACCGACGCGAGATAGCGAGACATAGTAATCTTCTGGAAAAGTACCTTTCCAATATAATAACTTTGAAGTTAACTCTTGGCGTAGTTTATTTTACAGTATGCTCAGCTATAGGTTATTTTATTTTTAAGTTTGGCGCAAAAGAATTCAGGCTCCTTTCAGTATTATTGTTTAATCAGTTCCTGGCTTCTTTTATCCTTTATTTCAGGGCAAATCTGGGGGGAATGCACATGTTCAGGTCCGACAGTATCATATCGGTGCTTGACAGGTTCATGGTAATAATAATTACAGGTATTCTTTTATGGGGAAATATAACAAAGAGGGCATTCAGAATAGAGTGGTTTGTTTATGCCCAGACCGTTGCATATTCACTGAGTGCTGTTGTCTCGTTTTTTATAGTATATGCAAAAGCCAGGTATATCAGGCCACGCTTTGACTTTAAATATTATATAGCTGTATTAAAACAATGCCTGCCTTATGCATTATTAATCCTGCTTATGGCAACCTATCTTCGCATTGATACCGTTTTGCTTGGCAAGCTATTGACTGACGGAAGTGAGGCGGCAGGAATTTATGCACATAGCTACAGGATAGTAGAGATTTTCTCCAATTATGGATACCTGTTTGCCATACTTCTGCTGCCTATATTCTCTAGGATGATAAAGCATAAAGAACCGGTAGCACAGCTTGTACAATTGTCATATACAATGATAATAACACCTGCAATAATAATCTCAATAAGTTGTGCTTTCTTTAGAAAAGGGATAATTGATCTCCTTTATGATGAGCATGTTATAACATCTGCAAGTGTGTTTGGCAAGCTTATATTCAGTTTCCTCGGAATGTGTACTACATATATTTTTGGAACCCTCCTTACAGCTAACGGCAATCTTAAAATACTTAATATAATAGCAGGGATTGGTGTAATAATAAGTATTGGGTTAAACCTGATTCTAATTCCTAAGCATGGTGTGCATGGTGCTGCTATAGCGAATATATCAACCCAGGCATATATGGCAGTGGCCCAGATTGTACTATCAACGAGACTGTTCAGGTTCAGAATAAACTACAGGTTAATTGGCAGGCTTGTTGTTTTTATTCCTATGATTATCGGGTCGGGCTTTTTAATTAAATCTATAAATATTAAATGGCCTTCAGAGGATTTAAAATGGATCCCTGGTTTTATACTTTTAATTTTTATTGGTATCATTCTGGGATTTGCAGTACGGCTGATAAATCTGAAAACTCTTTATCAGATAATAAGGTATGACGATATTTTAAAGAATTAGTGCTATTCATAATCCGGCAATACTTGTATATCATCAACATGCTTGTCGTTTCAGTCTTCCTGGATTTTTATAAATTTTGATATTATCAGGTCTTTAATTGAAAAAAGCCAGACTTGCAGTCCGGTTATTTCTGTTCTTCTCCTGCGGTGAAATTCGGTAATTCTGTACCCTGTGATCATATATTCGATGCCTTTGTTTTCAAGAAGACTGCATATTAGCTGCCATTTCCGGCATTTTTATCAACAGAATTAAGGGATTTATGGAAAACTTCCAATAAAAGTCAGAGTTAACCTTTCATTTTCTTAAATTTAAGTTTTCTTATTAATAAAAAGACTATGAAACCTTATCATTGGAGGTTATTAACCATAGGCATTATTATACTCATTACTGTAAAGGGACTGCAAAAGGGTAATGCCCAAACAACAGTAAATATAACGGCAGCTCAGGCACCGGAGCTAGTGGCGGATGCAGGAGAAGATGCTGCAATAGATGTGGGACAAAGCATTACAATTGGAGGTTCACCCACAGCTTCGGGCGGCACAGGAGGTTATACCTACCAGTGGAACTATGCAAGCTTCCTTAGTGACCAAACTGCAGCCAATCCGCTTGGTACTCCTCCCGGCAGCCTTACTTTTTATGTTACTGTTGCTGATGAAGAAGGCTGTACCGATACTGACGGAGTATATATAACAGTCATAGGAGGAACAGGAATAAATGATTCAAAAGTGAATGCCGTCCTGTCGGTCTTTCCCAATCCGGTCAGTGGGGCATTGAACATTAAGTTAACTGATATTCTGTGTGAAAAACAGCTTAAGATTTCAATTACCAGCTTATCGGGACAGAAAGTCCATGAAGAATTATGTGTTGTTAAACAATATTTTGAGAAAGAGCTGGATTTATCTAACCTGACAAAAGGCTTTTATATTCTCGAAATTAACGGTGAAAATGTTCACCTCGATAGGCAATTGATAATTCAATAAATAACTTCTTATACAATGAGTCACTTTAGCAGAGTAATTGGAACAGGAATATTGTTATTCCTTCTTTGTGTGGGGACCGGATTTTCCCAATATGTAATCGTGAATTCTGAGAAAGTACCTTATGAGGATGATTATGTTATAATAAATGTAACTGATGTAAGGGGTGATGTAACGTGGGAAGCCTCAAAAGACAAGGTTAACTGGACAGCAATACCGGGTGTCACTACAAGGAGCCTGCATGTGCATGTTGACAGTACAGCATATTACAGGGCTATAATAACCGAGGGTACATGCAATTCAATCTATTCCGATACTGTACTGATTGCAGAACTTTATGATGAGCGTGATGACCAGGCCTACGATATAATTAAGATAGGGTATCAGTGGTGGATGGCTGAGAATCTTAATTACTATAATTCTTACGGATCGTGGTACTATGGTGATGATAGTATCCATAATTACCTATATGGCAGGTTATATAACTATTCAGCTGCACTGGATGTATGTCTTGAAGGCTGGTACCTGCCCAGTGATAATGACTGGAAAATACTGGAGCTGCAGCTGGGTATGAGCTTAAATGATGTCGAGGGATTATTATGGAGGGGCACAGACCAGGGAGATCAGCTAAAAAAAGGCGGAAGTTCAGGTTTTGATGTGTTATTTGGAGGATTCCGTAACGAGTCTGGCAACTATGAGCTGCGTAACTCAACAGCAGCTTTCTGGACGGCTGCTGACTATGATAATGATAATGCGTGGTTTCGCGGATTGGCAAGTGAATCAGGTGTTAACCGTGATGTTTATAATAAACAAATGGGATTTTCAGTACGTTGTATTAAATATACGGCACCTGCACCCATTACGCTGGGATATAATTCATTGACAAGGATATCTGTGAGAGTTGATGGTAAAATAGTGACTGACGGCGGGCAGCCGGTAACTGAAAAAGGATTTTGCTGGGGTACATCTTCCAGTCCAACTATTCAAAATAACAAAAAAGCCGCTGGTGCAGGCACGGGTGAATATTCAGGATTTATTAGTGATCTATCTCCTAATACAACATATTATTTGCGTACATATGCCATTAACAGTCTTGGCACTTCTTACGGAAACCAGATTTCATTCAAAACGCCACAGTATTCTGAACCTTCATTAATAACAAGGCCCTTAAGTAATTTAACCCAGAACTCTGTAACTGCCGGTGGTACTATACTCGATGACGGCGGGAGCAGCGTTACTGATAAGGGTATATGTTATGATATTGAGGAGGGACCGGGATTATCGGACAACAGGCAGTCCTCAGGCAGCGGCTTTGGCAGTTTTATCAGTGAAATAACAGGACTGACGACCAATAAGGTTTATTATGTACGTGCATATGCAATAAACAGCCAGGATACGGCATTTGGTAACGAGATAAAATTCACTACACTGCCGATTAATGAGATTGATACATTTACAGATATGCGCGATGAACAGAGGTATAAGATGGTGAAGATAGGAAACCAGTGGTGGATGGCAGAGAATCTGAATTTTACTGCAAGCGCGGGATCATGGTATTATAATAATGATATATCAAATTCTCAGTATGGCAGGTTATATGACTTTGAGGCAGCCCAGTCAGTTTGTCCTGAAGAATGGCATCTGCCGACCGATGACGAGTGGAAAATCCTGGAGATGGAGCTGGGCATGAGCCAGGCTCAGGCCGATGCAATAGGTTTAAGGGGAACGGACCAGGGGACACAGTTAAAAATAGGAGAGCCTTCAGGATTTGATGTGATATACAGTGGTTATATGAATTCTGAAGGGACATTCAGTGCACTGGGGACAGGAGCAACATTCTGGACATTTACTGAGGCCGACGCTGGCTCTGCCTGGTACAGGGGATTTGCTACCGACGCCCAGATTCACAGGGATGCCTTTGATAAAGATTATGGATTTTCTGTCAGATGTGTCCGGGAGTTTCTTCCCATAATAAGCACAATTCCTGTTGACTCGGTTGGTAAAACCTATGCAAGAAGTGGAGGTATTATAGAGTATGACGGGGGACAGCCTGTAATTGAATACGGAGTTTGCTGGAGCACTTCACCCAATCCGACTGTTAATGATAACCGGACAATAGACGGAAGCGGCACAGGCACATTTGTAAGCATACTCACCGGACTGGCAACAAATGAAACATACTATCTCAGGGCTTATGCAACGAACATTAAGGGAACCTCATACGGAGAGGAACAAATATTTACAACACTTACCTTACCCGTGATAACGACCACTGTGCCGACATCAATCACTGTAAGTTCAGCTCACAGCGGGGGGACAATAAGTGATGATGGCGGTGCAGAGGTAACAGCCAGGGGCGTATGCTGGGGCACGTCTCCCGAACCGGAGCCTGGCATAGGAAATTATACAACTGACGGGATTGGTACAGGTACCTTTACCAGCATCATAACGGGATTACAGGTTAATACGGCCTATTACGTGAGAGCATATGCAACAAACAGTAAAGGTACCGGATACGGCAACCAGCATATGTTCGAGACCCTCCCTGTTAATGAGACAGGGTCAGTTACAGACTTACGTGACGGAAAGAATTACGAAACGGTAAAAATCGGGAACCAGTGGTGGATGGCCGAAAATTTGGATTATGAAACAGGCAGCTCATGGTGTTACGATGACGTGGGAATGAATTGTGATACACTGGGTCGCCTTTATTCATGGAACGCAGCACAGAACTCCTGTCCGTCGGACTGGCACCTGCCAGGTGATGAAGAGTGGAAGATACTTGAAATGGTTATGGGAATGAGCCAGGCCCAGGCCGATGCTACTGGATTAAGGGGTACTGATCAGGGCACCCAGCTGAAGAAGGGCGGTTCATCGGGCTTTGATATATTATTCGGAGGCTACCGCCTGCCGGCAGGAACATTCTCAAGCATTAACACAGGGGCCACATTCTGGACATCAACTGACGGTGGCGGCGGCAATGCATGGTACAGGGGCTTTGCCACGGACCCCTATATTCACAGAGACGTCTTTGACAAAGATTACGGATTCTCTGTAAGATGCGTGATGGACATGGCACCTATAGTTACTACTGATATTGTAGATTCCATTGGAAAGACATATGCCAGGTGCGGAGGAAATGTAACATTTGACGGAGGACTGCCCGTCACTAACAGGGGCGTTTGCTGGAGCACTTCACATAATCCGACGACTTCCAATCTGCATACAAACGATGGGAGCGGACTGGGAGAGTATACCAGCATTATGACAGGACTAACGCAAAATACGATTTATTATGTAAGGGCCTATGCTACAAACAGTGTTGGAACAGCTTACGGTGATGAAGTCGAATTCAGGACGGTAACACTGCCCGTTGTTACAACTGCTGCTGTCAGTCCGGTTGGAGAAACAACTGCAACAAGCGGTGGCACCATAACAGATAATGGCGGAGCCTTTATATCGTCCAGGGGTGTATGCTATAGCCTCAATCCCAATCCCACCATTGACGGACTGCATACTACAAACGGCGCAGGCTCGGGAACATTCACAAGTTTTATAAGCGGACTTACACCCAATACAGTTTACTATCTGAAGGCTTATGCAACAAACAGCAAGGGAACAGGTTACGGCCAGCAGGTTATATTTGAAACCCTGCCGCTAAACCAGACGGGTACCCTTAATGATGCCCGTGATGGCAAGACATACGAGACAGTGAAAATAGGTGACCAGTGGTGGATGGCAGAGAATCTGAACTATACTATGTCAAATTCATGGTGCTATAACAACAGCAGTGCAAACTGCGATACCCTCGGAAGGTTATACTCGTGGAGCTCTGCAGCCAGCTCCTGTCCCTCAGGATGGCACCTGCCTACAGATGATGAGGTCAAAATAATGGAAATTGAGCTGGGTATGAGTGAAGCTGAGGCAAATAGTACAGGAAACAGGGGAACGGACCAGGGAACGCAGCTGAAGAAGGGCGGATCATCGGGCTTTGACATGCTTTACAGTGGGTTCAGGTATCCCGGAGGGACATATGCCACACTGGGCACAGGTGCTACATTCTGGACATCAACCGAGTCGGGAAGCTCGGCATGGTATAGGGGTTTTGGAACACAGCCCCAGGTACACCGTGACCTGTTTGATAAGGGATATGGATTTTCAACGCGCTGCCTGAAAAATGTAGTACCTGAAGTTGAAACTTCGGCGATAACCAATCCTACTGACAGTTCTGCGAGCGGAGGAGGAGAAGTGACATATAGCGGGGGAGCACTTGTGACGGCAAGAGGAGTATGCTGGAGTACAGGTCATAATCCGGATATATATGATGACTGCTCCATTGACGGAACAGGAACCGGAATATTTAGCAGCACGCTGACCGGACTTGCTCCCAATACACTGTACTATGTAAGGGCCTATGCCACCAACAGCGAGGGTACAGGATACGGTGATGAGGTTAGCTTTACAACAGAAACGGGACTGCCAAGACTGACAACGGTAACCGTTACTTCGGTTACAGATAGCTCGGCAGTGAGCGGAGGCACTATTACGAGTGACGGCGGAACATCTATAACAGCAAAGGGAATTTGCTGGAGTACCGGCCAGAGTCCCGACTTATCCGATGAGCATACCAACGAAGGGACCGGACCAGGCTCCTTTGTCAGTATAATGGTGGATCTTGAGCCTAACACAACTTATTATGTAAGGGCATATGCAACAAACAGCGAGGGTACCAGGTATGCGAACCAGGTGAGCTTCACTACGGTTACAGGCATGCCAAAGGTTACTACCTCGGCAATAAGTGGCTACGATGACGTCTCGGCAACAACAGGCGGCAATGTTACATATGCCGGAGGAGAGCCGGTAACTGCCAGGGGTGTTTGCTGGAGCACAGGCCATAATCCGGATATATACGATGACCATACCAGTGACGGAGCAGGAACAGGAATATTTGTCAGTTCGATAAGCGGACTTACTCCGGGAACCGAATACTTTGTCAGGGCTTATGCAACAAACAGTAATGGCACGTCATATGGCAGTGAACGCAGCTTTACAACTACTGCCACACTGGCAACAGTTACGACGGCAGCAATAACCGGTGAAACAGAAAATTCGGCTTCAGGCGGAGGTAACGTTACCGATATAGGGGGCTCTCCCGTTACTGCAAAAGGCGTTTGCTGGAGCACATCTGCCGGTCCGGATATATTGGATGACCATACTACTGACGGAACGGGACCCGGAATCTTTGTCAGTTCGATAAGCGGGTTAACACCGGGGACCGAATATTTCGTGAGGGCATACGCAACAAATAGCGCAGGCACTGCCTATGGTAACGAGGTAAGCTTTACCACACAAAACGAAACGGGCACGCTTGAGGATACACGTGACCTCCAGGTATATAATACCGTAAAGATAGGTGACCAGTGGTGGATGGCCGAGAATCTTAATTTCCGTCCGGATACAGGATCGTGGTATTATGACAATGATAGTACAACCTACGCAGAAACATACGGCAGGTTGTACAGGTGGGAGACGGCAATGGCAGGCGAATCCTCCAGCAGTTCAAATCCAAGCGGTGTCCAGGGTGTGTGTCCCTCGGGATGGCACCTGCCGAGTGATAATGAATGGACGGAGCTCATGGACGGATTGGAAGGACTATCTTTTGCCGGCGGAAAGATGAAGGAAGAAGATTTAGCACACTGGAACAGTCCCAATACCGGGGCAACAAATGAAAGCGGATTTACTGCCCTGCCGGCAGGGGAACGGACCGACGCAGAAATACATCAATACCTTGGAGAGCAGGCGTCATACTGGTCCGCCACTCAACAAAGCGGTGCTGTTGCAAGGTCACGCACATTGTATTATAATAGTGGTGCAGCAACAAGAGACAATATAGATAAAGAGTTCGCATCTTCAATACGATGCGTAAAAGATTAGAATTTTTAAAAGAGGCTGTTTAATATTTATATTCTTTTCATAGCAGGTGTTGTCAAACAACAAATAATCCTGATTATTAGCCCAAGTGCTTTGATACGCCTGCAGCAGGGACAACTGTTTTATGATTGGATTAACAGCCTCTTTTTTATTGTACCCCGCTTTTATTTTATTCGCATTATTACTTTTATTAAATTTATCGCCGGAATTTCATAAATTAAGCAGCATAAAAAATGTATCTATGAATTACTCCATTAACAATAATCATATCGAAACCTATGCTGAAGGAAAGATCGTAATCATCAGGTTCAGGCAAAATATATTCGAGTTTATTATTGATCTTGATGAAAGCAATACCCTGGTCGAATTTATCAGAAAGACTCAATATGATAACAACGTCAAGGCCCTGCTGTTTATAAATGAACCTGGCTGTATTAATGATGAGGAATATGACAGGTTCCTGAAGTCTGTTCTTTCAGAAGCGCAATGCACAGATGATGAGTTGCCAGGTATTCAGGAGAAGAATATAAGATTTAAGGAGATAAACATTCTGAATAAGATTGTTAAGGAAATAGTGAACTATAATAAGTTATGTTTTGTGGGGATAAGGGGCACTGTGGTTACTGCCTTTTTCGGAGCAGCGCTGGCAGCTGACATACGTTATGCTTCGGAAAATGCAGTTTTTTCCATGGCACATAATAAATACGGGCTGCATCCGAGCGGAGGATTGCCGTTTTTTCTTTCCCAGCATCTGGGACATCAAAAAGCAGTGGAAATTCTGCTTTCTGAAAGTATTACAGCGCGGGAAGCCTTTAAGCTGGGGATAGTAAACAAGCTGTTTCCTGATAAGAACTTTACTGAAAGCTGCATAAAAGAAATAGAAAAGTTTACAAAAATAAAAAGCTGCACCATACGCAATACAAAGAGGCTCACAAATTTTAACCGCTCCCTGATAGGTGACTATTTTGATTTTGAAGCCGGACTTTTAAACCTGTAAATATTGATCGTGTCAGGGGCTTACTCCAAGTAAATTCATTATTAATGATGCATTGGCCGGTGCATATCCTTCAAAGTCGTTATTGAAAAATATATAAATTTTTTGTACTCCCCTGCCTGCAAAATCTTTTGCCAGTGATGAAATCTCTTCAAGTTCCTTTTCCGAGTAATTGTAGGAATACCATTTTCCCCTGCCATGGAGCCTGAAGTATGCTATATCGGAAGTTACCCAGTCATTCAATGAACTTTTGGGAGAATCGACATTACAATATACGACTCCGTATTCTGACAGTAAACCGTGAACTTCATCACTAAGCCATACATCACTGCGGAACTCGACAGCAAGCTTCCGGGGATTGTCAAATGACTGTATTGTGCTCCTGAGCAAGTCAGGATTATACTTCGTGCGCGGTGCCAGCTGAAGAAGGATTAATCCCAGTCTGTTACCAAGCAGATATGCTGAGCGGACAAAGCTGCTAATATCTTCACAGGAGTCAACAAGATATTTGCGGTGTGTAATTATGCGGGGAGCCTTGAGAACATACCTGAAGCTTTCGCCAACATGGTTCTTCCACTTAGTATATGTCTGGTCTTTGAACTTTCTGTAAAATGTAGCATTTATTTCTACGGCATTAAAATGTTTAATGTAATGATGGAACCACTTTGACCTGGCTAGTCCGGTAGGATAAAACCTGCCCTTCCAGTGTTCGTAAGTCCACCCCGAAGTGCCTATATAATAAGTCTGTTCTATGCTCTTAAGTTTATATTTTCTTTATTTCCAGTTCTTCAATCCGTCCTTCAGCTATCCTTGCATAGGCGTATTTACCATACCATAGCGGGCCCGGATTGACTATCTTTGTTTTTCCAATGGTGTCTATGCCCATGCCCTCGTGTATATGCCCGGTAAAACAAGCCAGGGGCTGGTATTTTTCTATGAACGAACGTACTGCCCTGCTTCCAACATGCACTCCTTCACTGACCTGATCATTTAAAGTATTAACAGGCGGCTGGTGTGATACAAGAATAATGTTCGTCCGGTTATCTGTCAGGGAAATTGATTTCTCAAGTGCCGCTTCAAGTTCATCTTCGGTAAATTCATTGGGTGTTCTGCCCGGACAGGGCAGTGATCCCGCCAGACCGGTTAACAAAAAGCCGTTGACATATTTAATTGAGCCATTTATATTATAGCCATAGTCATCCAGAGCGGTTTCAACTCCGGGATAATCACAATTACCTGAAACAGCAAGAATATTTGAATTGTATCTTTTAATGTTTTCAAGTACTTTGATGGTTTCTTTTTCCCTGCCGAAATGTGTAATATCACCCGAAATAATTATTGCATCGGCCTCAGCCAGGGCAACCCGGATCCTGTCAATATTCTCATCCTTTCCATGAATGTCAGTTAGCGCGACAATTAACATTCTTATTATGTGAATTAATTATCAGGTTTTATATACCAACGTTTATTTACATAGCAATAAAATTAAGAAATAAATATTAAACTTTTTCGTTTACCTGATATACCATCTGATGCTCTGCACTATTTTGCTTATGTACTTGTCGAAGCACATAATAATCTTGATGGTTATTGCATTGAGCCTTACTGTTCCTGCCGGAGCACAATCATTCATTTACAAAAACTCAATAGGCATTAAGGTTTCGGGGGGGTATTATAATTCATTTCAACTGATGGACAAGTACAATTATCTGGATAAAGGCAAAGCGGCATTTTTCAGTCTGGACTATTCGAGGTTGATTAGTGAGCATTTTCAGTTTATTTCGGGGATCAGGATGATAAAATCCGTTGACAGGCTCAGGAGCGTTTGTCCGTATTGCAGTCTGCCCAACGAATATATAGACATAAGCTTAATCTCAATACCGCTTGTGATTAAATATCATATAGCCGGTGGTTTCTGCATATCTGCCGGATTTGACTGGCATTTTCCTTCCCATAGTATAAATATAATCATACACTCTGCGAACAAGTTGAGTAGCCTTGATTATTTCTTCCGCATGGGCTTTGATTTTTCAATCAGTAAAGAAATCAGGATAACAGATAAAATATTTATTTCTGTTGAGCCTCAGCTGATCCTCCTTACTCTGGTAGATTACCTGTATAAAGATTATTATCTTTATGAGGAGAATTATGCAGGATTGAACCTGTCATTACACAGGAAATTGAATTTCAGGAAGAATCCGGAATAAAACCTGCCTTTAAATGAAATAATTTGAGTGTTCCACGTCATAATAATCAGAAAACATAAAAATATTTGATTATGACGGTTAAAAGATTAATGTTTGGGTCAGGAAGGGAGATAATCCCCGATATAGCTTTCTACGGGATGTCACTTTTCTTTAAGGTCTATTATTTTTTGAACCCGCAGGATAAGTATCTGGGCAGTTTCGGAATAAGGCCCGGTGATGTTGTAATAGACTACGGGTGCGGACCGGGAGACTATATAAAGTATGCCTCTGAAGCTGTTCGAGAACAGGGTAAGGTTTATGCAGTTGATATCCACAGGACAGCAATAAAACTCGTGAGCGGGATGATAAAAAGAAGGCAGGTTAAAAATGTTATTCCTGTCCTTGCAGACGGTTATTCAAGTAAGATTAAGGATAATACGGCTGATCTGATATACGCACTTGATATGTTTCATATGGTTGAAAATACGGGCGCTTTTCTGGATGAGCTTCACAGAATAATAAAGAAAGACGGGATATTAATACTGGAAGACGGCCATCAAAAAAGGGAGCTTGCAAGAGAAAAGGTCATTAATTCGGGGAGGTGGATAATTTCAGGTGAGACTGAAAGACATATGAAGTGCAAACCCCTAAAATAACCTATCTTTGCATATCCAACAAAAAATATGCAGTCATGGTTATAAAACATTTAAACGACGTGCCCTATGAAGATATGTCGGCTTTCAGGGGTATTAAGAAGCAAATCCTTGTGGGCCCCAAAGACGGATCAGATGAGATAGTGATGCGGTATTTCAGGGTTGAGCCCGGCGCAAATACGCCCTATCACACTCATGATTTCCCCCATGTAGTAAAAGTCGAGAAGGGCAGGGGTGCGCTGGTTGACAGGGACGGTAATGAACATCCGCTGGAATGCAGTCAGGTTGTTTATGTCCCCGATAATGAGATACATAGTTTCAAGAATACAGGAAGAGAATCGTTTGAATTTATTTGCATTGTTCCGCCCAGGGGGGAGAAATGAGGTATATTAACAGGTCATCTCACAGAGGATCAACATCAGCAACTATCTGAAGAGATCTGAATTCATCCTTCAGAAGAAGTTCATTAATAACATCCCTGGCAATTTTTTTTGATTGTTTAACAGATTTGTCTTTTTCCATTTTAAGCAATATCTTCTTCAGGTTCAAGTCTTTTATTTTATGGATAACCGGTGGTTCGGGACCTAATATCCTGTTACCGAATTTTTTTTTCAGGGCGCTGGCGAGGAGGGCTGAAGCTTCATTCAACACATGTTGTTTTTTATGTTTTAAGGTAAACTCAACCAGCCGGTAAAAAGGCGGATATTTGAATTTTCTGCGCTCTGCCAGCTGATCATCAAACATCGACCGGTAGTCATTTTTACGTACATTTTGTATTATGGTATTGTCGGGATCTGATGTTTGAATAATAACAAGGCCTCTTTCATTTTTCCTTCCTGCCCTGCCGCTAACCTGGGCCATAAGCTGGTAGCTTCTCTCGTAGGATCTGAAATCGGGATAATTCAGCATGCTGTCAGCATTAATTATACCTACTACTCTTACATTATTAAAATCCAGCCCTTTTGTGATCATCTGGGTTCCTATAAGGATGTCGATCTTACCGGCTTCAAAATCATGAATTATACGTTCATATGATTTTCTTGTCCTTGTACTGTCCAGGTCCATTCTTTTAATCCTTGTCCCCGGGAAAAAAACAGGGATTTCATCTTCTATTTTTTCGGTTCCGAATCCCTGGGTTGATATATAGCTGCTGCCACAAGCGGCACATGTTACGGGTATTTTAATCGTGTAGCCGCAGTAATGGCAGTTTATTCTGTTTATATGCTTATGGTATGTCATGCTGACATCACAATGTTTACAGAACGGTATCCATCCGCATGTATCACATTTAATATATGCTGCGAATCCGCGGCGGTTCTGGAAAAGGATCACCTGTTCCCTGTTTTCCAGTGCATTTTTGACAGAATCCAGCAATGCAGGTGAAAACATTGACTTCATCTCTTTTTTAAGGCGTGCCTTGCGAATATCCACTACCCTTATCTCAGGCATCTCAAGGTCGAGATAGCGTGTTTTAAGTTCAACAAGCCCGTACTTGCCGGTTTTTGCATTATAGTACGATTCAATTGACGGAGTGGCAGTGCCCATCAACACTTTGGAGCCATGAAATCCGGCCAGCATCACGGCAGCATCTCTTGCATGGTACCTGGGGGCGGAATCGGACTGCTTATATGTATTTTCATGTTCTTCATCAATAATAATAAGACCCAGGTTGTTAAAAGGAAGGAAAAGTGATGAACGGGTGCCTAGTATAATCCTGTACTGACCGTTTTGTTGAAGGGATTTTCCGGTTATGTTTTTCCATATCTCTACTCTCTCGTTATCACTTAGTTTTGAGTGGTATACTCCTACTTTTTCGCCAAAAACATTCTTCAGCCTGTTTATTATCTGTGCAGTGATAGCAATTTCAGGCAGAAGATAAAGCACCTGTTTGTCATGTTTTAACTGCTTATCTATCAAATGTATATATATTTCTGTTTTTCCGCTTGATGTGACACCATGAAATAAAGCAACATTTTTTTTTAAAAACGTATTTTCAATGGCGTGCAATGCTTTTTCCTGGTAATCATTTAAGGCTGACGGCCTGCTTTGCCTTCGCGTCGCCTCTGCCAGCCTGCTTACTTCTTTCCTGTGTGTTTCAAGCACTCCTTTTTTAACCAGTGATTTTAATATAGATTCCGAAGAGCCGGTGCTCCTGAGCAAAAGCGATTTATCTATTTCTTTTATCCCGTTTTTTGTATCGGTATCTGACAAATCAAGGTAGCCAAGAAGCAGCTTGTGTTGTCCAGGTGCCTTATGAAGCATTTCAATAATGTTATTAAGCTTTTTCTTGCCTGATATTGATGGACTCAGGGTAACATATGTCTTTAATTTTGGCCTGTATCTTTCCATCAATTGCTCTTCCAGAAATATCACTCCTTTATCATGCATTGACCTTATTAGAGGCATTACATCTTTTTTACCTGCCAGGAATTCAATTTCTTTAATGGTAGCCACATTTCTTTTCCTGAGTGCATCAAGGAGCAGCACTTCTTTTTCGGTTAAATTCATGTCCTGCCGGTAAACCGGAGAAATAATGACCTTTGTTTCACTTTCTGATTTCAGTCCGGATGGTAAAGCTGATTTGTAGACATCTCCCGGACTGCACATATAGTATTCGGCAATCCATTCCCAGAATTTGAGCTGCAGTTCATTTACCAGGGGAACATTATCAAGTATAGACAATATGTTTTTAATACGGTAGCCACCAGGCTTTATGTTATGAACCCTTCTGACAAGTGCCGTATAAATTTTGCGCTGGCCAAACTGAACCGTAACCCTGAATCCTGGTTTTATTTTTCCTGTCTGTTCATCACTGACTTTATAAGTATAAAGACTCTGAACCGGCAAAGGCAGTATTACATCTGCATATTCAGTAAGATTACCCATAAAGCTGTTTATTAATAAATATGTATTTAAACAGGTCTGCTCTCAATGCACCCTGGGCGTCAGAATTTTCTTTAGTACTATCGCACATCTGCTTGGAAGATACAGTTTCAGGTATTCGGGAGAAGACAGTTTGCTTGTTCTGACAGCAAAGTATGTTATTGATTCGTCAATATGTCCGAATCCGCCGTATTTCTCCGAATCGGTATTCAATATTATTTTATACTTTCCTCCGCCTGTGCTCAGGCCGTAATCAGTAAAGGACCTTGTCGGATTAAAGTTAAAGACGAACAGAAATCCTTTTCTCTCAAAGGCAAGGACCTGATCATTGCGGTTGTCGTGATACAACTGGCAGTAAGAATTGAAAATAATACCTTCATCCCTGAATAATCTTATCATGTCCTTATCAAAATCAGCAAGGTAATAATAGCGAAGGTTTTCATTATTAAGAAGGCTCCACTGTCTTTTTGCATACTTGTATGACCAGTTATTACCTTCCCTGGGAAAGTCTATCCATTCGGGATGGCCAAACTCGTTGCCCATAAAGTTAAGATAGCCTCCTCCTGAAGTTGCAATAGTAAGGAGACGAATCATTTTATGCAAAGCCATACCTCTGTCTATCATAATATTTTGAGAGTCTTTGTTCATGAACCAGTACATTTCTTTATCAGCCAGTCTGAACATGATTGTCTTATCACCGACAAGGGCCTGGTCATGGGATTCTGCATATGACACAGTCTTCTCGTCTTTCCTCTTTTTAGTAAGCTCATAGAACATTTCAGTCACATTCCATTTTTCATCAGGTAATTCCTTGATGATCTTTATCCAGTAGTCCGGTATGCCCATGGCCAGCCTGTAATCAAATCCGAAACCCCCGTGCTCTACCGGCTCAGCAAGTCCGGGCATGCCGCTCATTTCTTCTGCAATTGTTATGGCTCCCGGATTAACAAGATGTATTAGCTTATTGGCAAGTTTAACGTATGTTATTGCATCTTCATCCTGGTTATTATCGAAGTACATATCATAGTTAGTAAAATTTCTGGAGAGGCCATGATCGTAATATAGCATGCTTGTCACCCCATCAAAGCGGAATCCGTCGATATTATATTCATTAATCCAGTATTTGCAGTTGGACAGAAGAAAATGTATAACATTGTTTTTACCATAATCAAAACAAAGGGAATCCCATGCTATATGTTCTCTTCTTGGCCCTTTATGAAAGTAAAGGAATGGATTGCCATCAAAGTTACCTAGTCCTTCAAGTTCATTCTTTGCCGAGTGTGAATGCACAAGGTCCATTACAATAGCAATTCCTGCAGCATGGGCTTCATCAATCAACATCTTAAGATCTTCAGGTGTGCCGAATCTGGATGAGGCTGCAAAGAAGTTTGTCACGTGATAGCCGAAAGAACCGTAATAGGGATGTTCCTGTATAGCCATTAACTGAATGATATTATAATTGGCTTTAATAATAAGCGGAAGGACTTTTTCCCTGAATTCATTATAGGTTCCGGTTTTTTCTTCTTCTGTTGCCATACCTATATGGGCTTCATAAATAATCGGGGTCCGTGAGGAACATTCTACTTTACCATGCTTCCATTTAAAAGGTTCTTGGGGATCCCAAACCTGGGCATTAAATATTTTGGTTCTTTCGTCCTGAACTACTCTTGTCACATATGAAGGAATACGAAAGCCGTGTCCGCCCTTCCAGTGTACCGATAATTTATACAAATCTTTATGATGCATTGCATTCCGCTGAAGAACAACCTCCCAGTTTTCACCTGTCGTCTTTTTAAGTTCATATTCAGGCAGTTCCTTCCAGTTATTGAATTCACCGACAATAAATATTTTTGAGGCATTTGGTGCTGATTCCCTGAATACCCAGCTATTGTCTTCCTTATGTAAGCCATAATATAAATGTCCGCATGCAAACTCCGATAAATCGTTGATCCCGCTTATAAGCTCCTTTTCCTTTTCCAGTACTCTCTGATGCCTGAACCATATTTTATCTTTGTATGGTTCAAGCCACGGATCATTTTTAATAACAGCCAGCAGGTTTTTGTTCATAGATCAGGTCAATATATTTTTGTTAAAGATAAGCAACTAAAGTATTTAATTATTTATAATTTTGCACCTTCAAAAGCAATTATCAGATTCAATTTGAAGATTTTTACTGATATTGAGAATTTTTATGCAAGGAATCCGGTTGTGTCAATAGGTATCTTTGATGGTGTACATGTCGGACACATGAAAATTATTGACCGTCTGAAGGAGCTGGCAGTGCATTATGACGGAGATTCTGTCCTTGTTACATTGTGGCCTCATCCAAGGGAAATTCTCGGACAGGGGAAAAGCAACTCACTGCTGCTCACTACCAAAAAGGAAAAGGAGTTTCTGCTTGAAAAATCGGGGATAGCCAATTTGATAGTCCTTCCGTTTACAAGGAAGTTTTCACAAATGACTTTCCGTGAGTTTGCCAGGTATTATCTGATTGATAAAATAAAGGTAAAACATATGGTTATAGGGCATAACCATCATTTTGGGAAGGACAGGAAAGGCAGCTTTAAATACTTAAAAAACATTTCAAACGAATACGGGTTTACTGTTGAACAGGTAAGCCCTGTGATTATTCAAAAATCAATAGTAAGCTCATCCGTTATACGTAAGAAACTCGAGAACGGGAATATTGAATCAGCAAATAAATTTCTGGGATATAACTATTTTATTAACGGCAGGATAAAGGCAGGGGAAAAGATTGGGAGAAGACTGGGATTCCCGACTGCCAACATTGGGCTGGACGATTCACATAAATTGCTGCCAAAAAATGGAGTATATGCAGTGAAAGCAAGGCTGGATAAATTGGAATATAAAGGAATGTTATATATTGGAACCAGTCCGACTATTAAAACAAATTATTATAATAAAAAAGTGGAAGTCCATTTACTGGATTTTCAGGGTGAAATTTACAGTAAGGGAATCTGCGTCGATTTTATTGCAAGGATAAGAAACGAAATAAAATTTAAGAATGAAGAAGAATTGATAAGCCAGATAAATTCCGATAAGCATAATATATTGAGTATTTTATCAAAATAAACACCTGTTTGGTAAAAAAACATTTAATTCACAACTTTTTAAGTTAATTTTGTATTCTCATTTTAAATAATATAATATGAAAGAAGGGACATTAACAGAAACACAATACAAGGTAAGAGATATTGAACTTGCTGATTTTGGGCGTAAAGAGATAGAAATAGCTGAAAAAGAAATGCCCGGACTTATGGCAATAAGGGGGAAATATAAAGGGCTTAAGCCGCTGGCAGGGGCCAGGATATCAGGTTCACTGCATATGACAATTCAGACCGCTGTATTGATAGAAACCCTTGTTGAACTTGGTGCACAGGTGAGGTGGGCAAGCTGCAATATTTTTTCCACCCAGGACCATGCTGCAGCAGCCATAGCAAAGGCAGGTATACCGGTATTTGCATGGAAGGGAGAAACACTTGAAGAATACTGGTGGTGCACCGATAAGGCACTTACCTTTCCGGGGGGCAAAGGGCCAAACCTTGTTGTTGACGACGGCGGAGATGCAACTCTCCTTATACATAAAGGGTATCAGGCTGAAAATAATCCGTCACTTTTAGAAGTAAACCCATCAAACAATGAAGAAAAAGTAATACTTAACCAGCTGAGAAAAACCCTTAAGGAAGATCCCGGGAAATGGCACCGTATAGCACAGGACTGGAAAGGCGTGTCTGAAGAGACGACTACCGGTGTTCACAGATTATACCAGATGCAGGAAAGGGGAGAACTCCTGGTGCCTGCCATAAATGTTAATGATTCGGTTACAAAGTCTAAGTTCGATAATTTGTACGGGTGCAGGGAATCTCTTGCTGACGGCATAAAAAGAGCTACCGATGTTATGATTGCAGGCAAGATAGTTGTGGTATTGGGTTATGGGGATGTCGGAAAGGGATGTGCAAGGTCAATGCGGGCTTATGGAGCGAGGGTGCTGGTCACTGAAATTGATCCTATATGTGCTTTGCAGGCTGCAATGGAGGGATTTAAAGTGACAACAATGGAAGATGGCGTCAAGGAGGGAAATATTTTTGTTACCGCAACAGGAAACAAAGATGTAATCACTGTCCACCATATAAGCCAAATGAAAGACCAGGCAATAATCTGCAATATAGGACATTTTGATAATGAAATACAGGTAGACAAGCTGAATGAATTTTCAGGAATAAAAAAGATAAATATAAAACCACAGGTAGATAAATATAGTTTCCCTGACGGACATTCGGTTTTCCTTCTCGCCGAAGGAAGACTCGTAAACCTGGGATGTGCCACCGGGCACCCTTCATTTGTGATGAGTAATTCTTTTTCCAATCAGGTCCTTGCACAGATTGACCTTTGGCAGAATGATTATGCTGTTGGTGTATACAGGCTGCCAAAGAAGCTTGACGAGGAAGTAGCGAAGCTGCATCTCGGGCAACTTGGCGTCAAGCTCACAAAATTAACGAAGGAGCAGGCCGATTATATCGGGGTTCCTATTGAAGGGCCCTATAAATCTGATCATTACAGGTATTGATTATCCGTTGAATTAATCAGAAAAATAACTTTTTCTGCTACTACTGCAGATTAATTCTAATTATAAATATAGAGAATATCGGTATTAGGATTAAATGCAGTTTTATATTGCTTGAGCGGACACTTGGAAACGCTTTCATCTGAAGGAAATCCGGAATACCATAACAGATATTTGGAGCTGCAAACAGGACATACCGCATACATAAAATTGCCGGGGATATCAACAGGGACACTCTCATCTATATCATAGGCACATGTTCTGTCATATGCAAAATATTCATCATTACTATTACAATATATTATTATTCCATTATTATCATAACCTAGTGAACTTACACCGG
>Ga0315548_1001295_pt1 | contig 21320 bp, 19 predicted proteins | sample SalMarSW160110MG_2_FD_202540 | JGI IMG/M metagenome (GOLD analysis project Ga0315548, IMG submission 202540) | Salt marsh sediment microbial communities from the Plum Island Ecosystem LTER, Massachusetts, United States - Salt Marsh Sediment SW1601-110 ...
CTGCTGTTATAAATACCATCTTGGTATTGTTAGTAAGTATTTCATTTACATCATCAATATTCTCAATGGCAGCCTGGCGCCCCAGTTCGGGCTTGTTTCCCGCACCACGTCCTTCGGTGAGTGATTTTCCGAGCTGTATTTTTATGGGGACGGGACTGTTAAGGAGGGCCTGGGCGTCGGTGTTGCATATACAGAAATCCACATCTTTAATGCCCAGCCTGAACATGTGGTTTACGGCATTGCCGCCGCCTCCCCCCACACCAATTACTTTTATTATTGATGTTGTATTTGCCGGGATTTCAAAATTCATTAAATCATCCATGGTTTGCAGATTTATTGATTTTATTTCAGAATATTTTTACATTTTAGTATCATTCTCCTCAACAAATATATCGCTCAGGTTTTTTATAAACCTTGATATCCTGTTGTCTTTCTTTGATTTATCCTTGTTGCTCCTGCCGGCATCGGAGGTTGCCTCAGCCTGCTCCTTTTTATTTTCGAGTATCTCGTATCCTTTAAGCAGCAGTCCGATGCTTGTGGAGTACATGGGCTGGACAATCTCTTTGTGTGTATCACTGGCAACTGAAATATTGGGGTAACCTATACGTACATCCATTCCCGATCTGTAATTTACCAGCTGGGGCAGGTACCTCAGCAGCGAGCCTCCTCCGGTCAGGACTATGCCTGCGCTCAGCTTTTCCATGCAGTCTGAGTTTTCAACTTCAAACAATACGGCATCGATAATCTCTTCCATCCTTGATTGTATGATATAGGCAAGGCTTTTAAAAGATATTTCCTTGGGGTCCCTGCCGCTGATCCCCGGTATGGTAACAACCTTATCTTCCTGTGCCAGGTCGCCGAGGGCAGAGCCAAACTGAATCTTCAAAGCTTCAGCCTGGCGGCTCAGGATGGAGCAGCCTTCCTTGATATCCTTGGTAACAACGTTTCCACCAAAGGGAATGACAGCTGTATGCCTGATGACATCATCGTAATATACTGCAATGTCAGTGGTGCCTCCTCCGATGTCCACCAGTGCCACGCCCGCTTCTTTCTCATCATCGGTGAGCACGGCAGTAGAAGATGCCAGCGGTTCCAGTATAAGCTGGATGACATTTAATCCTACACTTTCCACACAGTTTTTAATGTTTTTTGCCGATGATATCTGTCCGATTACTATATGGAAATTCGCTTCAAGCCTTTTACCTGACATACCAACAGGATTCTTAACCCCTGTTTCGTTGTCAACAATGTAGTTCTGGGGCAGGACATGAATAATCTCATCACCGACATCCACGGGAATGTTGTACATTTCTGCAATAAGCCTGTTCTTGTCTTCTTTTGTTATTCTTTTTTCGTAGGAGTCCCTGTTAATATAGCCCCTGCTTATTACACTTTTAATGTGCTGTCCGGCTATCCCCACGAACACGTCTGAAAGTGTTATTCCTGTCTGGCTCTGCACTTCATCAACAGTAGTGCGTATTGAATTTACCGTTTCTTCAATATTGAGCACGACGCCTCTTTTCACTCCCTTGGAGGGTGTTTTGCTCATACCCAGTATTTCCAGTTTGCCATTATCATTTTTTCTTCCGACAATTGTTACAATTTTGGTTGTTCCAATGTCTACGGCAGCTACAAAATTGTTTTTCTGACTCATAGTATTATTATTTTTTACAGACAATTTGTTCTTTAAATTTCAGGTTTATATTGGAATAGTTATTCCATCCTTTTTTATTTAGCCCATCCAGGTAAAATACCCGGAGCTTGTCAAGCTTTTCTTCAAAGTACCCTATGTCACCCAGTTCGATGATGTGGGGCCCGACTCTCGGTATTAGCTCAAATTCATAATGTTCGTTAACATATATCTGCACAATCTGGGAACGCCAGAATTCGTCACTGTTAATATATTCGGTCAGCCGGTATATATCATATATTATTTTTTCCTTTTTATTAACATTTTTTCTGTCAGCATCCATGATATTACTGGTTTTTTCTATATCAAAGGGTTCCCGGATATATCCGCTGACCACAATTACAAACGGGCTGAAATAATCTGATAAAGGCATTATATAGCCGTCTTCAGCTAAATAATATCCTTTATTCCTGCTGTTGATTATCCTCACCAGGGGTTTATGCTGAGTAATTTCAATGTTCAGTTTGCCCTTTTCAGTAAAATATAATTCAGAATTCCTGATGGCCTTATGACTTTCCAGGAAAAGCTCCAGCTCGCGCAGGTCTATTAAATTTGCCGGGTGGCCCAGGATCTTCCTGTTGCCTTGTGCCAGCATTTCAAGAATATCTGCCCTGGTTACAAACCTGACATTTGTGCTGTCAAGGATTTTAATTTTTATCCCGCTGCAAAGCAGGTTCCCCTCGCTTTCAGAAATGAATCCCGAGATTATTATCAGGTAAATAAATATTGGGATCCATATGAGTATGAACCTGAACTTTTTCATTTGCCGTCTTTTTTTAGTTTTTCACCAAGCATGGTTTTTATGGGCTCCACCAGCTGGTCTATGTCTCCTGCTCCCATGGTCAAAAGGACCTCAAGCTTCTTATTTTTCAATATGCCGGGCAGTTCATTTTTGCTGCACAGCATCTTGTCCGGGAGTTTAACTTTATCATAAATGATTTTTGATGTTATATTTTTTACAGGCAACTCTCTTGCCGGGTAAATATCCAGCAGAATAAGGTCATCGAGGGCATCCAGACTTTCAGCGAACTCACCGGCAAAGTCGCGGGTACGCGAGTAGAGGTGGGGCTGAAATATGCCTGTCACCTTTTTCCCGGGGTACAGTTTTCTTACCGAATTTATAACTGCACTAAGTTCTTTTGGGTGGTGAGCATAATCGTCAATGTATATAAGCTCTTCAGTCTGTAATATAATATCAAAACGCCTGGATATGCCATTGAATGTTCTCAGTGCATTTCTGATGGTTTCCTCGTCTATGCCGATAAGGCATGATACGGCGGTGGCAGCGACCGCATTTTCAATATTTACTATCCCGGGGTGATTAAGGCTCATATTTTTAATTATGGAAGTGGGTGTTACAACCTCAAAACTGTATATGCCCCTGTTAAGTGTAATGTTGCTTGCGTAAAAGTCAGCTTTTTCTGTCAGTGTATATGTATAATTGTCATAATCATACTTTAAATCCAGTTTCAGTCCTTTTTTTGCTAATATTTTACCCCCTTTCCTTGTTTGGTTTGCAAACTGGCTGAATGTTCTTACAAGCTCATCCATGGAGCCATAGATATCAAGATGGTCGGCGTCCATGGCAGTTATTACGGTCAATTGCGGATAGAGCCTGAGAAAAGACCTGTCAAACTCATCTGCTTCCGTAATTATATAGTTACTCTTTTCGTTATAAATAAGGTTGCTTTTGAAGTTCTTTGAGATGCCGCCGAGGAAGGCGCTGCAACCGGACCCGGACTGGTTCATGATATGGGCGATCATGGTCGATACCGTGGTCTTGCCATGGGTTCCCGATACGGCGATGTTGTATTTCTGACCGGCAATAAATCCCAGGATTTCTGATCTCTTGAACAGCCTGAAGTTATTATTCCTGAAGTACGCCAGCTCTTTATGATCATCAGGAATTGCAGGGGTGACAACCACCAGGGTATCCTCTTTATTCAGGTAGTCTGCAGGAATAAGTCCGGTCTCCTCACTGAAATGGATGCTTATCCCCGAGTTTATAAGCTCCTGTATAAGGGGGGTCTGTGTGCGGTCAAAGCCGGCAACATCCTTGCCCGTAGCTTTGAAGTAACGTGCCAGGGCACTCATGCCTATGCCTCCTATACCCAAAAAGTAGACCCTTTTAATATTATTAAAATCCACCCCCATCAGTTTAACAGTTTATATATTTCGTCCACTATGCGTTCTGCTGAGTTTTTAATTCCCAGTTTATGACTGTTCATGCTAAGAGTGCCGGTAAGCTTATTATTATTTATGAGCATGAGGGCTTCGGGAATCAGTCTTTTTTCTGCCTCTGAATCCTTTATCATCAATGCGGCATTGCTACCTGCCAGGGCCATAGCATTCTTGGTCTGGTGGTCTTCCGCCACGTTCGGAGAAGGCACCAGTATTGATGGCTTGCCTGCTGCACAGAGCTCGGAGATAGTTATCGCACCGGCTCTTGCTATAATGATGTCAGCTACTGAATAGGCAAAATCCATTCTGGCAATGAACTCCACTATTTTTAAGCCGCTTGTTTTTCTGCCCTCAAGCTTTTTCCGGACAGATTCAAAATACAGTCTCCCTGTTTGCCATATCACATCTATGTCGGATTTATGCAAAAGATCAATATTTTTCAGTACGCTTTCATTGATTGTCTGCGCCCCCAGGCTGCCGCCCATTATAAGCAGCACTTTTTTGTTCCCCTTGATATTAAAATATTTAAGGGCATCGGCGGATTTGTTTTTTAAATCAAGCACCTCCTGGCGGACCGGATTTCCGGTTAATACTATTCTGTCCCGCGGAAAATATTTATCCATACCTTCATAGGCGACACAGATTGTTTTTGCTCTTTTGCCCAGGAGCCTGTTGGTAATGCCTGCATAGGAGTTCTGCTCCTGTATCAGCGAAGGGATGCCCATACGGGTTGCTGCCCACAAGACCGGTCCACTTGCGTAGCCGCCGACACCTACCACAAGGTCGGGTTTATATTCCTTTATTATCTTTCTGGCTTTTGCCAAGCTTATTAATAGTTTATAAAAGACAACAACATTTTGTAAAGTTATTTTTCGTTGCAGCCCGCAAACGGGTAATGCCACAATCTTATATCCTGCCTCCGGCACTTTCTCCATCTCCATTCTCCCCTGAGCGCCGATGAAAAGTATATCCGTAGTGTCATCCCTTTTCTTTATTTCATTTGCAATTGCTATTGCAGGATATATATGTCCCCCTGTGCCGCCACCGCTAATTAATATTTTCTTTGTCAGCATGTGCTTCTTCATAAGTTGGTTCAGCCTGTTTATTAATTTCTCTGCTTACACTCAGTATTATTCCGAACTCAATGCATGTAAATATCATTGATGTGCCGCCCATGCTTATCATTGGCAGGGGCTGGCCGGTGACAGGCAGAATATTTACTGCCACGGCCATATTAACCATGGCCTGTATGACTATCAGAATTGTCAGTCCCATTGCCAGTAATGCAGGGAATGTCCTTGTACTTTTTTTAATTATGACTCCCGCCCTGAAGAGCAGATAAAGGTAGAGGAACATCACAATTATTCCTCCTGCCAGTCCGTATTCCTCAATAATTATTGAATATATAAAGTCGGAGTAGGGCAGGGGCAGGAAGTTTCTCTGTACACTTTTACCCGGCCTCACCTTTATAAGTCCGCCTGATACTATAGCGATTTTTGACTGGTCTATCTGATAGGTCTGATCACTTTCCTTATCGATAAAACTTTCTATCCTGTTTCTCCACGTTCCGATCCTGCCTTCCCATTCATTTGATAGTGCAATAACGACAAATATACCGATTATGGCAGCGACAATGATGCTGAAAATGAACAGATAGCGGAAGTTTATCCTGCCGATAAACATCAGGACAAAGGATGTGGCAAAGAGTATAACTGCCGTGGACAGGTTGGCCGGCAGTATAAGCATGCATATTATAAGTACAGGGATGAGTATGGGAATGAAGGCACCGTAATAGTCCTTTATGTTATTCTGTTTGAGTGAGAGCATCCTTGCCAGGTACATTATCAGTGCCAGCTTGGCAAAGTCCGATGTCTGGAAGGTCAGTCCGATTACCGGTATTACCAGCCAGCGTGTAGCCTCATTAATTGTTATTCCTATGATAAGTGTCAGTATCAGCAGGATCACGGCAACAACCAGGAAGACTTGCGACAGGCGCGAAAAATACTTGTAATGTATTTTATGTGTTAGGAATATTATTACGAGTCCGAATAGCAACAATATGGCATGTTTTATAACATAATAGCTGGTATCGCCGCCCTGGTATTTATATGCAAGCGATCCTGTGGAGCTGTAAACAGCGAGCAATGAGAAGATGGATAATGCAACTATTACTGTCCATATAACTGCATCACCTTTAAAATATTTCCTGAACTCGCTTGCCATATTACAGTTCCTTAACATATTTTTTAAACTGCCATCCCCGGTCTTCATAGTTTTCAAAAAGGTCAAAGCTGGCACAGGCGGGCGACAATAATACCGTATCGCCGTCCTTGCCTATGAAATAGGCAGTCTGCACAGCCTCCTGCATTGATTTCACATCAATGATATTGCCAACTATTTTTTCAAATGCCTTATGGATCTTTGAGTTGTCGAGTCCCAGGCATATTATGGCTTTTACTTTTTCCTTTACCAGCTTGTCAAGCTCTGAATAGTCGTTCCCTTTGTCTATTCCTCCTGCAATCCAGATAACCGGACCGGTAAGACATTCGAGGGCGTACCATGTGGAGTTGACATTCGTTGCTTTCGAGTCGTTAATAAATTCAAGGCCGTGAACTTTTGCCACTCTCTCCATGCGGTGCTCGACGCCTTTAAAATCCATCAGGCTGTTTCTTATGTTGTCCTTCCTGATGTGCAGCACACTCCCTGCAAGTCCGGCCGCCATTGAATTATAGATATTATGCTTGCCTTTCAGTGAAAGGTCGGCAACAGATACCTCAAAATGGTCTTCTTCAACGTCGAAGTTTATTATATTATTCCTGAGGTAGGCACCCTGCTGTTTCCTGTTCTTTAATGTAAAGCCCAGCTGCTTTGCCCTAAGCACAATTTTCTCCAGCTCCCTTATGGTTATTTCATCGTCCGAGCAATAGATAAAATATTCATCTTCAGACAGGTTCTGGGTAAGTTTAAACTTTGAATCTATATATTTCTGGAGGTTATAATCGTACCTGTCGAGGTGATCGGGAGTAATATTCAGCAATATAGCAATATCGGGCTTAAATTCGTACATGCCGTCAAGCTGGAAGCTGCTTATCTCAAGCACGTAATAATCATAGTAATCTTCTGCGACAGACATTGCAAAGCTCTTTCCTATATTACCTGCCAGTCCGACATTCAGTCCGGCTTTCTTCATCATATGATGAAGCAGGGAGGTAGTTGTTGTCTTACCGTTGCTGCCGGTGATACAAATCTTCTTTGCATCGGTAAAGCGGCCGGCGAATTCTATTTCAGAGATTACCCTTATGTTCTTTTTTCTTATTAACTGGACTATCTCGGATTTCTCTGATATTCCCGGACTCTTGATTATTTCATCGGCACCCAGTACCAGCCTTTCCGTATGTTTTTCCTCCTCCCAGTCAACCTCGTAGTTAAACAGAATCTCCTTATAATAGGTTTTAATTTTGCCGGAATCGGAAACAAAGGTATCGAATCCCTGTTTCTTTGCGAGAACGGCTGCGCCTGTCCCGCTTTCTCCGGCCCCAAGTATTACAATCTTTTGATCCATTAATTATCGTATTTTTAATGTCACTATTGTAATTACAGCTAGTAGTATGCTTATAATCCAGAACCTGATAACAATCTTCGGTTCGGGATAATTAAGTTTCTGGTAATGATGGTGCAGGGGAGCCATTAACAATATTCTTTTCCCCTGGCCATATTTCTTTTTCGTGTATTTAAAGTAGCTCACCTGGATTAAAACAGACAGGCTCTCAACAAAAAATACGCCGCACAGTATGGGGATAAGCAGTTCTTTCCTGATGAGAATGGCATATACGGCAATTATGCCTCCAATGGAGAGGCTCCCGGTATCTCCCATAAAAACCTGGGCAGGGAATGAGTTGTACCACATAAAGCCTATCAGTGCACCGATGAAGGCACTCATATATATCACCAGCTCTCCGCTGTGTGGTATATACATGATGTTCAGGTAGTCTGCAATAATCATGTTACCTGACACATATGCGAGTATTCCCAGCGTCAGTCCGATTATAGCCGAAGTCCCCGACGCCAGTCCGTCTAGTCCGTCTGTCAGGTTAGCGCCGTTCGACACGGCGATCACAATAAGTATTATCATTATTGTTTCTACAATCCATGCCCATTCCTTTGCCTTTTCGCCCAAAAAGCCAATTAGCATGGCGTAATCAAACTCGTTATTCTTAAAGAAGGGGATATTTACTTTTGTTGATTTTACATCACGGGTAACATATGCATTTGTGGGACGCGCGCCGTTATCTCCCTCCATGATTTTCACTATAGGCAGCCCTTTTTCGTTCAATACCTTTTCCCTTACGACTATATCATCACTGAAGTGTAATGTTAGTCCGACTATAAGCCCCAGTATTATTTGTCCGCTAATTTTGAATTTTCCCCTGAGGCCTTTTTTATTTTTTCTGTATACTTTGATATAGTCATCCATGAATCCTACCAGTCCGAGCCATATTGTGGTTATCAGGATAAGTATTATATATGTGTTCCTGAGGTTGCCAAAAAGCAGCACCGGGATAATTATAGAAGCGAGTATTATCAGTCCCCCCATTGTAGGCGTGCCCTTTTTCTGTATTTGTCCTTTAAGTCCCAGGTTTCTCACGGGTTCGCCTATCTGCTTCTTTCTGAGGATATTTATTATTTTTTTACCGAAAAGCAGGGAGATGATAAGTGATGTTATAACAGCCATGGCTGATCTGAATGAGATATATTCGAACACCCCGGCCCCGGGGAAATCCAGCTTTTCGAGATATGCAAACAGGTAGTAAAGCATTGTTTTATCCTATTATTGTAAGTTCATGTTATTAAGCATAAATTGCTCTGCAATAATCTCTTTATCATTAAAATGGTGTCTTTTGCCTTTTATCTCCTGGTAATTTTCATGTCCCTTGCCTGCCACCAGTATTATGTCTCCGCTGTCCGCCATCATGCATGCGGTTTTTATGGCTTCCCTTCTGTCAGCAATTATTGAAACATTCTTTTTACAGCTGGCAGGCACTCCGGCATACATATCATTGATTATATCCCCGGGCTTTTCGTTCCGGGGATTGTCTGATGTCAATATTGTCCTGCTGCTGTTTTCGGCTGCAATTTTTGCCATCGTGGGGCGCTTGCTCTTATCCCTGTCTCCCCCTGCTCCAATGACTGTAATAAGCTTCTCATTGCCGCTTCTGATCTGGTTAATTGTTTTAAGTACATTAAGTACAGCGTCGGGAGTATGTGCATAATCAACTATAGCTATCACTCCGTTGTTGGATTTCAGGTATTCGAATCTTCCTTCAACAACGCCAAGCGTACTCAGTATCTTTAAAACATCATCCCTGGACTGGTTTAATAATCTTGCACATGCATATGCTGATAATAAATTATATGCATTAAACTCACCTATCAGCTTAGTCCATACTTCGACATGGTCAATGCTCAGAAGCATGCCATCGAGGTGACTTTCAATTATCCTGGCCTTAAATTCAGCAGGTGTCTTTATTGCGTAGAATATTTTTCTGGCACGTGTATTCTGCACCATCACCTTGCCGTTCCTGTCATCTGCGTTTACCAGTGCGAATGAGCTGTCCGGTAACCTGTCAAAGAATGACTTTTTAGCTTTCAGGTATTCGTCAAATGTCCTGTGGTAGTCCAGGTGGTCATGTGTAAGGTTAGTAAATATCCCTCCCTTAAAAGTAAGTCCGTTTATTCTTTCCTGCACTACCGAATGGGAGCTTACTTCCATAAAGGCATATTTGCAGCCGGCATCTGCCATTTCACTGAGCAGCCTGTTTATCTGTATTGCGTCGGGTGTAGTGTGGGTTGCTGCAACCGGTCTTTCATCTATATAGTTTCTTACGGTAGACAGTAATCCTGATTTGTATCCGAGCTTGCGGAAGAGCCTGTGGAGCAATGTGGCTATTGTCGTTTTGCCGTTTGTGCCTGTAATTCCTGTGAGCGTTAGCCGTGAGGACGGATTGCCATAAAAATTTGAGGCCATGATGCCGAGGGCTTTTGCCGGCTCCGCCACCCTGATGAAGGTGACATTTTTGCCGTGCTTTTCGGGAAATGTCTCACATAACACTGCCCTGGCTCCTTTTTCAACTGCTGCTTCTATATATTTGTGTCCGTCCGCCGCAGTGCCTTTTACAGCCACAAACAGCTGTCCCTTCCCTATCTGCCTCGAATCAAAGGACAGGTCAGCGACAGGAATGTCAACAGGACCTATGAGCTCCTGAACCTCAATATTTTTTAATATGTCTGTTAGTTTCTTCAATTTCATCTGTTAAATAAAGCTCATTTCCAGTATGATTTCCTGTCCCTTCTGTATTTGGGCCCCCGGGGGAATGGACTGGCTTCTGACACTTCCTCTTCCTTTTAATACTACTTTCAGTCCGGCATTTTCAAGCAGATAAACCGCATCTTTTGCTCCCATAGCTATGACGTTGGGCACAAGATTGTCGATGATCCTTCTGTTGCTGAACTCAATATGGTCTTCCCTTCTGGTTGTTATTACCCAGTCGCTGGCTGTATTCATATCATTTACTTTTATGCCAAGGTCGCTGAAGACCTTTTTCAGCTCGTCCCTGTTTCCGTTTTTTGAGTATGGCAGGTCTGCGTAAATTGACTTGTAAGAATTAGTATTTTCATCCTTAAGTCCGCTTGCATATATCCTCTTTGCTATCTCCAGAAAAACCGGTCCGGCCACCTGGTGCCCGTAGTATACGTTTTTTGACGGTGAGTTAACCACGACAATACATGAATAGCGCGGGTTGTCGGCAGGGAAATAACCCACAAATGATGACTGGTAGCTGACTATTGAATCGGATTTGTAGCCGTATTTTATATTGTAGATCTGGTTGGTGCCTGTCTTGCCTGCGATTTTGAAATACGGGTTTTTAAGGTTCCTGGCGGTACCGTTTTCGACAACACCTTCAAGCAGCTTTTTTGCTTTTTTAAGTGTGGATTTTGAACATATTGACGGGTTTATAACTTCTGTATCGAATGTTGAAATTGTTTTTCCATGATACTGGATCTCCCTGACAAATTTGGGTTTTACCATTCTGCCGTTATTTGCCACAGCATTGTAAAAGGTAAGTGTCTGCAGGGGTGTTAAACGGACTTCATAGCCGTGGGACATCATTGCCAGTGATATGCCTGACCAGAGCCTGTCACCCGGATATTTTATCAGCGGCTGTCCCTCTCCTCTTATGTCGATACCCAGTTTATCGTTGAGGTTCATGCTGTAAAGCCTGTCGACAAAATGATGGGGCCGGTTTTTATAGGCTTCTGTTATTACTTTTGACAATCCTACGTTTGATGACAGTTCAAAGGCCCTTTGCAGTGTAAGTTTACCATAGCCACCCTGGGGATAGCTGTCATCCCTGATCGTTTTATCATAATACCTGAATATGCCGTTTCCTGTGTCAATAGTATCATTGAGGTTTATATACCCGTCTTCCAGTGCAGCCATCAGTGCGGGTAGCTTAAACGTGGATCCGGGTTCGCTGCTTTCACCTACTGCATAATTCAGAAGTTCCCTGTAGCGGCCGCTTTTATCCTTGCCCAGGTTGACTATTGCTTTAATTTCACCGGTACTCACTTCCATAAGGACAACGGTACCATGATGGGCATCCTGTTTGATTAGCTGTTTTAAAAGGGCTTTCTCTGCAAAATCCTGGAAATTAATATTTATTGTGGTAATGACATCCATACCGTCTTTTGGCTCAATTTCGTTCCTGTTACTGAGTGGTATCCATACATTGTCCGATATTTTCTGTTTCAGCATAATACCCTCGACGCCTGATAATTGCTGATCATAAGCACCTTCTATTCCCACAATATTACCCCTGTTATCTTTCGTTGTGTAGCCAATTGTCCTGGCTGCCAGTTCGTTATGGGGTCTGATCCTTTTATTTTCCTGGATACATATCAGTCCGCCTTTATACCTGCCCCTCCTGAATATTGGAAAAGACTTTAGCTTTTTCAGCTGCATATAGTCAACCTGCCTTTTTATAAGGTGGTATCTTTTTCCTTTTTTCCTGGCCGAGACAAGTTCCTGTTTGTATTTTTCAGAAGATTTGTCGCCGAAGAGATTTGCAAGGCAGAGGGCAAGTGAGTCTACTTTGCTGTAAAACACTTTGTCTGTCAGTGCTCCTGTTTTCATGTCCATGCGGACCTCATACAGAGGAATTGATGTCGCCAGCAGGCGCCCGTCGTCAGCCATAATGTTACCCCTGTTTGAGGGGATGATTACATTCTTTAATGTTGAGTTCCTGGCTTTTTCTGTCCATTTAGCTTTTTCAACGGTCTGGAGATAGACAATCTTACCTGCTATCCACAGGCCAAAGAACAGCACGCCAAGGTATACTATGCCGGCCCTCCATAATATGTCTTTTTTTAATGACATTTTATTTCTTCCTTTTTTTTATCAGTTTTTCAGGCGGCGTTTCCGACAGCTCAAGGCCTATATCCTTCTCGTTCACCAGTTTTATCACTTCTGACGGACGGCTGATATTCATAAGCTCAGAGGCTGTAGTAACCTGTTCGGAGCAGAGGTCCTTCACTTCTGTCTGAAGTTTGCCGAGCTTTCTGACCAGCCTTTCCGCATGAAACCTGTTACCTATATAAAACAGGGCCAGCATGGTTAAGAAGAGGATATAGGGGAATTGCCTGACAACACCGGCCTGGGTTAGAATGCGGCCGCTGAAAATTCCTTTTAGTGAAAATGCTTTTATCTCATTTTGCTCCTGGTCCTGATCAATAAATTCAATATTGTCTTTATTTCCCATGTATCAGTTTTTTTCTGCTATTCTCAATTTTGCACTTTTAGCCCTGCTGTTATTTTTTATTTCTTCGTCATCAGGGGTAATAACTCTTTTATTCACGGCACTGAAAGGTACCCTGTAATTACCGTATATATCCCTGCCTGGTTCTTCATTAAAGTTACCCCACCTGATGAAGTTTTTTACCAGTCTGTCTTCAAGGGAATGATAGCTTATCACTGCCAACCTTCCGCCCCTTGTAATAAGGTCCGCTGTCTGTGTTAAAAATTCTTTAAGATTCTCAATTTCGTTGTTGACTTCTATTCTCAGTGACTGGAAGACCCTTGCCAGGTATTGGTTCTCTTTTTTACCGGGAATGAGTTTTGAAATAGCTTTTATCAGCTGTCCGTTTTTTTCAAACTTTTTTTCTTTCCTGCAGGCAATAATTTGTTTCGCCAGGGACCGGGCATTTCTTAATTCGCCAAAATCATGAAACACTCTTGCAAGGCTTTCATCTGAATAGTTATTTAATATATCCTTTGCCATAAATTCTGATTTTTGATTCATTCTCATATCAAGCAATCCGTTTTGCCTGTATGAAAATCCCCTCCCGATACTGTCAAAAAAATGTGATGAAACCCCCAAATCTGCAATAATGCCGTCTACCTTATTAATTCCGTAAAACCTCAAATAATTCCTTAAGAACCTGAAATTCCCGTGAATGAAGACAAAGCGCCTGTCGTCAATTATATTATTTGCCGCATCTTCATCACAATCGATTCCAAAAAGTTTCCCGTCCTTCAGTCTTACCAGAATCTCCCTTGAATGTCCCCCTCCTCCATAAGTAGCATCTACATAAATGCCTGATGATTTAATATTTAGTCCGTTTACACTTTCTTTTAATAAAACAGGATAATGATAATACATCATTAAGTTGCTCTATGTGTGTTCATCCGATTCATAATTTTTACTGCCCATTATTTTTTCAGCCAGGGCAGCAAAATTCGAATCCCCGCTTTCAACCTTACTATATTTATCCACAGGCCATACCTCAATTTTTGCAGACTGGCCGGCCAGCATCAGTTCTTTGTCAGCCCCGATTTCATTTAATAACCTTTTTGGTATCAACAACCTGTTATTTGCATCCAGTATCACTTCGTAGGTATTCTTAAAAAATCCCCTGACAAATTCGTTATGCTCCCTGTTATATGGATTTATTGTCCTTTCAATCCTGGCATTTTGTTTCTCCCACTCGTGCATGGGGTATAATATCAGGCATTTTTCAAATATGTCTTTCTTAATAACAAACCTGTCCTGTATCTCGTCTTTCATCTGCCTTTTAAATGCGGCAGGCAATAATATCCTTCCCTTGTTATCAAGTTTACATATGAATTCACCGATGAATGTTGCCATACCTAATAGTATATGAAGTAAACAAAATTATATAAAAATTTTCCACTTTCTACCACAATTCTACATTTTTTGACACAATTGTTAATAAATAATTACAAAACTATTTGTTATTTATTGAAACAAAACTCTATAAAACACATATTATAGAAAGATAATACATTGATAATCAGTAAATAATAATCAAGCATGCTTTTTAGGCCGTTAAAATGTTATAAATATTATATTTGTAAGCAGACTTGTGGCCGTCAAAGAAAGAATTATGGCAGAAAGGAAATTACTTGAAAAAGTTGACGTCAGGGATGCATTTCTTGCGAAGAATCCCAGGGTAGCCAAACTAATACCAGGTTTTGTTTACTGGTATATAAAGAAGATTGTGCACCAGAAGGAGATGAATGAGTTCCTGAAAGTTCACGGGAAAAAGACAGGGATTGATTTTATCAATGCCGTAATAGAAGACTTTAATGTACACATAATTATTGAAGGTGAGGAGAATATTCCCTCGCATGGGAGACTGCAATTTGTTGCCAATCATCCCCTGGGAGGGTTTGACGGTATGATTCTTATGCATATAATCAGCAAATATTTTAAAAACATCAAATTCCTGGTCAACGATATCCTGATGAACATATTAAATATTGAAGAGCTGTTTGTTCCTGTTAATACATTTGGAAGGCAGTCCGTTGAATATGCCAGGAGAATTGATGAAGAATATGCATCTGATGCACAAATACTTAATTTTCCTGCCGGTATTTGTTCAAGAAAAATAGGAGGAAGAATTATTGATCTGGAGTGGAGGAAGAGCTTTATCAGCAAGTCGATACAGCACAAGAGGGACATATTGCCGGTGCATTTTGGAGGCAGGAATTCCAATTTCTTTTATAATCTTTCGAACCTGCGCAAGGCACTGGGCATAAAGACCAATATTGAATTGTTTTTTCTGGCTGATGAAATGTACAGGCAAAAGAACAGGACCGTTGCCGTCAAATTCGGCCGGGTAATTCCATACGGCACTTTTGATAAGAGCAGGACTCACCAGGAATGGGCAAAATGGGTAAAAGATAAGGTTTATGCGCTGAACGGTATATATGATGTACCTTTATAGAAAATTTTCTTAAATTTGGGAGCCCAAAACTAGTAATTTTCTTATTATATGAAACCTATTATTCCTCCTGTTGACAGGTTTGTTATAGAAGAAGAGCTGACGGATGAAAAGTTTTTAAGAAACACCAACAAAGCCAATAACATTGTATTTGTTGTTGATCATCATGATTCGCCAAATATAATGACTGAGATAGGGAGGCTAAGGGAGCTTACATTCAGGGCTGCCGGAGGCGGAACAGGCAAGGAAGTGGACATTGACATGTATGATGTAGCTGATGAGCCTTACAAACAGCTTATTGTCTGGGATCCTGACAAAAAGGAAATCCTCGGCGGCTACAGGTTTTTTATCTGTTCAGGGGCAAAACCGGATGAGGATGGTAATTATAATATTGCCACGTCGAGGTTATTCCGGTTTTCAAGAAAATTCAAGGAAGAATACATGCCATATATGATAGAGCTGGGACGCTCATTCGTTCAGCCAGCCTACCAGTCCACAAACAGGCACAGCAAGGGACTTTATGCGCTTGATAATTTGTGGGACGGACTGGGAGCTATATGGATTAACAACCCGGAAATCAAATATTTCTTCGGCAAGGTCACAATGTATACTACTTATAACAGGGAGGCCAGGGATTTGCTATTATACTTTTTCAGGAAATACTTCAATGATCCCGACAAACTTGTTACTCCATATGAGCCGCTGGAGATAGAAACCGATACGGGCAAGCTGGAATATATTCTAAAAGGAAAAACATACCGGGAAAACTATAAGTTATTGTCACAATTCGTAAGGTCCACAGGGGAGGTAATACCGCCGCTTATCAATGCATATATGAACCTGTCCCCGACGGCAAAATGTTTTGGGACAGCAATGAACTATCACTTTGGAGATGTGGAAGAGACGGCTATGATGATCACATTAAATGATTTGTATCCTTCAAAGGCTGACAGGCATATAAAAACATACAAACCTGATGATCGCAGGATCTATTAACTTTCAGTAAGCCCTGGTATTTATACCTTCAATAAAGTTAATAAATGCTTTGTTTACTACTTTATTGCCCCCCGGTGTAGGATAATCGCCTGTAAAGTACCAGTCACCCAGATCATTGGGACAGGCTACATGAAGATTTTCTATGGTCTGGTACACAACCTGCAAATCAGATTTAATATCAGGTGTTCTCAACATGCGGGCTATCTTTTCTGATATTTCTTCATCCGAGAAGGGCTCATATATTTTTTTAACATAGTTTACGATCTTCTCTTTAGGCAGGTTCTCCTGTTCCTTCGACTTCTTATAAACCTCATTAATAACCGATTTTTTTTGTGTTTCTTTCAGCAGTTCCACTGCAGCCCTGAATGCTATAAAATCACCCAGCCGCGCCATATCTATACCGTAGCAGTCCGGATACCTTATCTGCGGTGATGATGATACTATTACGATCTTTTTTGGTTCGAGCCTATCAAGGATCTTTATAATGCTGTATTTTAATGTTGTTCCCCGCACTATTGAATCATCGATGACCACGAGGTAGTCTGTACCTTTCCTCACGGTATTGTAGGTTATATCGTAAACATGTTCAACGAGGTCACTTCGGCCCTTATCCTGGGCAATGAAGGTTCTGAGTTTTATATCTTTTATCGCTATTTTTTCGGTTCTCGGTTTTACTGAAATAATTTGTTTAAGTTTCTGGTCTGTTATATTACTTCCTTTTTCCAGTGCCCTGGCCAGCTCCTTGTTCTTCATATAGGAATCTATACCTTCAATCATTCCATAAAATGCTGATTCGGCAGTATTGGGAATATAGGAGAACACGGTATTTTCAAGGTCGCTATTTACAGCTTCGGTGATTTTAGGAGTAAGCAGCTTACCCAGCATTTTTCTTTCCCGGTATATGTCTTTATCACTGCCCCTGGAAAAATATATACGCTCGAAGGAGCATGATCTCCTTTCATAGGGGCCTCTTATTTTTTTTATCAGTACATCGCCTTTCTTTTTTATGATAATTGAATATCCGGGTTTAAGCTCGTTGATATCCCCGGCATCAACATTCATGACAGTCTGGATAGCAGGGCGCTCCGAAGTTACAACTACAAATTCATCATTGTTAAAATAGAAGGCAGGCCTTATACCCCAGGGGTCACGCAGCACGAAGGCATCACCGTGTCCCGTTAATCCGGCTATCACATATCCGCCATCCCATTTTTTACTGGATTCGCGAAGCACGTTTTCCATTTTTATGTTCCCGGCAATGAGTGATGATATTTCTGCATTGGAATATCCCTGCTTCTTATATTTGTTAAATTCTTTCTGGTTCTCGGTATCAAGAAAGTGCCCTATATTTTCAAGCATAATGACGGTGTCGATTTTATCGCGCGGATGCTGACCCAGTTCAAGCAGTATATTGAACAGCTCATCAACATTGGTCAGGTTAAAATTTCCTGCAATAACAAGGTTTCTTGTTTTCCAGTTATTCTGCCTCATCAGGGGCTGCACATTTTCTATTTTATTATTGCCGTAAGTGCCGTAGCGCAGGTGTCCCAGCAACAGCTCGCCGGCAAAGGGCAGGTTCTTCTTTGCCCATGACGAATCATTTTGCCTGAGCGGATTTTTACTTGCAAGCTTATTAAATCTCCTGTTTATCTTTTTGAAAATATAATCTATAGCAGAGCTTTTGTTGGTCTTGATAAGGTGTATATATTCATTTCCCGATTCCATATCGAATTTTACACTTACCAGTCCGGCTCCATCCTGTCCGCGGTTATGCTGTTTTTCCATCAACAGGTACAGCTTCTGCAATCCGTATCTCCATGTGCCATACTTGAGCTGGTAATATTCAAGCGGCTTCAATAATCTGACAATGGCAATGCCACACTCATGTTTTATAATATCACTCATTCAGCAGTCATAAATCTATTTCAGTTCGGGAAATGATATATTATCCCTGACAATAAAGGCACCATGGAAATCTCTTTCAATGATTTTTAAAAATTTCAGTGCTTCGCTTTCAGTTCTGAAATCACCGACGTACAGTTTATAATAGGGATAGACAAACTCTTCATAGAAGGGTATATCAGCATATTTGTTTTTAAATCTCGAGCGCACTGCCATGCATTTTTCCCTTGCATCCTGGCCGGTATCACGGAATATTGATATCCTGTATCCTTTAATCCCTTTAAGCTTACTGGCAGTTTGCAGATGGTACTCCATGAAGGCAACAACCAGGCTGTCCTGGTCAATTTTCACTTCTCCGCGGTAAGGCTTGTGCTGTGCCAGCCGTCTGAAGATATTTGTATTTTGCTGTCCCGAAACGGTAATAAGGTTAAGCAGAATCAGAAATATAACAAATAAGCTGTGTTTCACTCCGCTCCCTGTTATTTTATTAGGTTTCAAAATTAGTCAAATTTTGCATAGATTGTCTTAAATCATTTAAATGAATCAAGATATAATGTTTCTTCGATATTAATTTTCCTGCCTATCATCAGGGATTTGAATTTTATATATCCTTCCATTTGCAGTTCGATATTTTCATTATTCAGGATCTCAAGAAGAAGTGTTATGCCCTGGATAATATTTGCTATCCTCAATTTCAGTTTCAGGTTATGAATCTCATTTGATTTTGGGGGTATCACAACATCTCCGTCAGAACTGAGCCTTCCCAGGTAATGATTATTAACCGATGTTTTAATATCAATTTCCTTTATCCTGAATCCGACAGCCCGCGGATTGGATACAGGTATTTTCATTTCCAGATCCACAACATTACCTTTCAGTCCGGTTATCCTTATGCCTTCAGGATTGCCAATTTCTATATCCTTAAAATCCGCACAACATGAAAGCAGCATCAATAAAACAATATACACAGCTCCTTTTGTCATCTGTTTACAGGTCATTAAGTATTGTTTTTAGGGATATATTTATAAATTTAAATTAAATTGCAATCATGTGATTGAATTTATTTAGGTAAATATAAATATAATGGTAACAAAAAAAGAAATTGAGATTTTTTTTGAGCCAAAGAAGCTGGCAATAGTCGGGGTATCAAGAGATGCAAAGAAGTTTGGCCATCTTGTATTTAAAGATCTGAAAGCCAAAGGTTACAGTGTCTACCCTGTTAATCCGAATGCAGATAAAATAGATGGTGAGAGATGTTACAAGAGTGTGAAGGACCTGCCCGATGATATCAGGAGCGTGCTCATTTTAACCCCGAAGCAGGAAACAGACAGTATTTTAATGGAAGTTATAAATAAGGGCATTATCAACATATGGGTGCAGCAGATGTCTGAGACGAATCAGACAATTAAAATTGCGGAAGAGTACCAGAAAGAGATTATTCACAAAAAATGTATATATATGTTTGCCGAGCCTGTTACAGGCATTCATAAGTTTCACAGGGCCATACTTAAACTGTTTGGCATGCTGCCAAAATGACTGCCAGTCATTTACAGCTTTTTTGACGTTTGCATAATAAGCACGTCCGAGTCAATAAAAGGGCCTATCCTCCGGTATATAAAACTAAGCATTCTTCTGTCGGCATTGTCAATAATCCATATAAACCCGGGTATGTTACTGCTGAATTGTATCTGCACAGACCTGTTCAGAAGGGCTATGGGCAAGGTGGCAAATTTTCTGTATTCTTTGCGGACAAAAAGGTTATTGTATTCTATAGTGTCTTTATCAATCCTGTATGTTATATTCCAGCCTATAATACGTGACTTGTATAATAATCCCACGCTATTCAGGCTCTCGATCCTTTCCTTGTTAATAAAGGGGGACAGGTAGGGGTGTACAATTTTTTCGTCACTTATTTGTTGTTCAAGGTCAGTTTTCAGTTTGCCGTCAATTCCATCCCACAGCATAATCTGCATTCCTTCGGGAAGGTGACGGTCATGCGTCCATTTAACCTCATCCCTGTGCGTTATGCTTGATTTGAAAATATGCATTAAAGTAAGGGGGCTGGTCCATTTATCCCTTTCCACAAGTCCGGATATAAAACCTTTACCCTCCCAGTCAGAGCGGAAGTATATCCTTGCTTCCCGGTAGCCCCGGCTTGCAAGGGCCCTTGTTATATAATTTACCAGCTTTGATCCGATCCCCTTTTTTCTGTGTTCCTTATCCACAAGGAGCGAAATTATCTCAGAATGACTTTTGCCTTTGTCAAATTCGGCAACAGCCATTCCTGCAATTTTATCCCCTGTTTTTGCAATTACTGCCACCAGGGGATCATTAAGAGCCATTGTTTTAACCTTGTCGCTTATCCTTGGGAATGTGTAGCTGTCATACTGCGAAAGCAGATACGACAGGGTCATGTCTGTGCTTAATTGAAATTTATAATCCACGATAAACAGTTTTCAATCAGTCATTATCTTCCGGTTTAGCCCAGTAAGTATCTGTCTCGTTCACAAGGGCCAGCCTGTGTTCTTTCCTTTCAGGATTTAAAATATTGGGTCTTTTAAATCCGGGAATAATCTTCACATCGTATATTTCATCGACATTTGTTTTGTAAACAATCTGTCCGCTTACTCTGCCCTGTGGAAGATTAACAACCACAATGCCTGCAAATGATGACCGGGCAATAGGCAGGTCTGCAAATACCCCGTCCGTATGGCGCAGAGCGGATACGCCAATAAAAAGATAGTCGCCTGCCTTTGCCATGCCGCGGGCAAAGCTGTTTAACCTGGTAATCACTTCGGACTTACCTTTTTCCAGGTCAGCCTTCATCAGCTCTCCCCTTGCCGATTGCAGAAAATAAAGCCGGTTATCATAAATACGGGGCGAATGTGGCATTGAGAGCTCATTTAAGACAGTTTCCCCTGACGGCACGTCAATGATTATGCCTCCCTTGAGCTTGTTTTCTCTCCATCCCTGTCTTGTGTTGGTATTTCCCAGGGCAGTAACATATTTTATTGCACCATTGTGAAGGGCCATCCCGTTGAGGTGGCATCTGTCTTCAGGCGCCAGCTGGTCTATAAATGGCGGCTTCCATATGGTCTTAAAGCTGTATTCTTCATCAATCTCTGATATGCATGAAAACAGGGTATTAATTGCAATAAGCTTGTCGTCCATGAAGTTCATGTCATGCAGGGCCAGCTGTCCGGTATAATACAACGCCCGTGGCAGGTACAGGGCATCATAGGTTGCCGGC
>Ga0315548_1001298_pt1 | contig 21279 bp, 18 predicted proteins | sample SalMarSW160110MG_2_FD_202540 | JGI IMG/M metagenome (GOLD analysis project Ga0315548, IMG submission 202540) | Salt marsh sediment microbial communities from the Plum Island Ecosystem LTER, Massachusetts, United States - Salt Marsh Sediment SW1601-110 ...
TGTTTCGGACAGATTATGTGCCCTGGCGATGATCTTTTTGTTATGCACAATTACAGCTCCCACAGGCACCTCATCCCTTTCAAAGGCCTTCTCCGCCTCTTTCAGGGCCTCCTTCATAAAGTATTCATCGGAAAACAGCTTATAAGCCATAATTAACTGACCAAATAATAAATATAGTCTAAAATTAATTTATAATTGTACTCATTTAAATAACAGTTATTAGTTTTCTTTTTATTTTCGTAAAAATAAAATCCGGTAAAAATGTACAGAACACATAACTGCGGTGAGCTAAGAATCAAAGATTCAGGCAGTCAGGTAGTATTAAGCGGCTGGGTGCAAAGATCACGGGATCTGGGGGGCATGACTTTCATTGATCTCAGGGACCGCTATGGTATTACACAGCTTGTTTTTAATATGGATACTGATACTGATCTATGCAGGAAGGCAAGAAAGCTGGGCCGTGAGTATGTCATAAGAATTGAGGGTACTGTAGAGGAAAGAAGCAACAAGAATCCTGCCCTTCCTACAGGCGACATTGAAATTAAAGTTGCTAAAATTGAGCTGCTGAATAAATCTGAAATACCGCCATTTACTATTGAAGATGATACCGACGGAGGTGACGAATTGCGCATGAAGTACAGGTATCTTGACCTTAGAAGAAACGTGATTAAGAAAAATCTTGAGCTCCGCCATCTCATGGCACGAGAAGTACGTAACTATTTAACGGGACGGGGATTTATTGATGTTGAGACACCCATGCTTATTAAATCAACTCCTGAAGGAGCGAGGGATTTTGTTGTCCCTTCAAGGGTCAATTCCGGTCAGTTCTATGCCCTCCCCCAGTCACCACAGACATTCAAGCAGCTGATTATGGTTGCCGGGTATGACAGGTATTTTCAGATAGTAAAATGCTTCAGGGATGAGGATTTGAGAGCCGACAGGCAGCCTGAATTCACTCAGATCGATTGTGAAATGTCTTTTGTTACACGTGATGATATACTTGATACTTTTGAGGGACTGATCAAACATCTTTTTAAGGCTGTTAAAAATATTGACCTCCCCGGAAAATTCCAGCGGCTTACATATGATGAGGCTATGGAAAACTACGGGAGCGATAAGCCTGATATAAGATTTGACATGAAAATCAAAGATATTGGCTCACTGGCCAGGGGCAAGGGTTTTATGGTATTTGACAACAGCGAATATATAGGAGGGATATGTGCGCAAGGGTGCAGTGAATATAGCAGGAAGCAGATAGACGACCTGACGGATTTTGTGAAAAGGCCGCAGATAGGTGCAAAGGGACTGGTATATGTGAAATATAATAAAGACGGAACCCTTAAATCTACTATTGACAAGTTTTATAACCAGGAAGACCTGTCCGTTTGGGCAAAGAAATTTGATGCCCGTCCGGGTGACCTTATCCTTATCCTTGCCGGTGAAAAAATGCTCACCCTCAATGCCCTTAATGAATTGAGACTCGAGATGGCAGAGCAGAACGGACTAAGAGACGGCAGCAGGTTTGTGCCCTTATGGGTCATTGACTTTCCCCTTCTTGAGTGGGATGAAGAAACAAAAAGGTACTTTGCCATGCACCATCCGTTCACCTCTCCCAAGGCAGAGGATATTGACAAGCTGGAGTCCGATCCGGGAAATGTAAGGGCCAATGCCTATGACCTGGTAATAAATGGAGTGGAGCTGGGCGGTGGCTCGGTGAGGATCCATGACAGGGAGTTGCAGCAGCGAATGTTCAGGGCCCTGGGTTTCAGCGAGGAGGAGGCAAACAGGCAGTTTGGCTTTCTCATGAATGCCTTCAGGTACGGGGCACCCCCTCACGGAGGTATAGCATTCGGATTTGACAGGTGTGTTGCGCTTTTTGCCGGATTGGAATCTATAAGGGATGTAATCGCCTTCCCTAAGAATAATGCAGGCAGGGACGTAATGATAGATTCTCCTTCTGAAATATCGGAAGAGCAGCTTAAGGAACTATCGTTAAAGCTCGAAGTAAAGAAATCTTAAATCGCCACCCCGGTAGTCAATCCATTTTCAATACTGCCAGGAAAGCTTGCTGGGGCACTTCGACATTACCTACCTGGCGCATTTTTTTCTTGCCTTTCTTCTGTTTTTCAAGCAGCTTTCTCTTCCTGGTAATATCTCCCCCATAGCATTTGGCAGTGACATCCTTGCGCAGTGCCTTGACTGTTTCCCGCGCAATAACCTTTACCCCGATTGCAGCCTGTATTGCTATTTCAAACTGCTGGCGCGGAATAAGCTCCTTCAGCTTGACGCATATCTTTCTTCCGAAGGAATAGGCATAATCCTTGTGTATAAGTGAAGATAAAGCATCAACCATCTCACCGTTCAGCAATATATCAAGACGCACAAGGTCGGCTTTCTTATACCCCGATGAATGATAGTCAAACGACGCATACCCCTTGGAAATGCTTTTAAGCTTGTCATAGAAATCAAAAACTATCTCTGAAAGAGGCATTTCAAATGTGACCTCTATCCTGTCACTTGTAAGGTAAACCTGGTTTTTAAGCGTACCCCTCTTATCAATGCACAGCTTCATTATCTGTCCGGTATACTCAGCTTTGGATATAACCTGTGCAATAATATAGGGCTCCTCGATATAATCCAGGTACTTCGGTTCCGGCAGTCCGGACGGGTTATGTACGTCAATGGACTCTCCCTTTTTTGTGTATGCCTTAAAAGAGACGTTAGGCACGGTGGTAATAACATTCATATTAAATTCCCTGTCCAGCCGTTCCTGCACTATTTCCATATGCAGCAGTCCCAGGAATCCGCACCTGAATCCGAATCCCAGTGCTGCCGATGACTCGGGCTCATAAAACAGTGAAGCATCATTAAGGTGCAGCTTTTCTATTGATGAACGCAGCTCTTCATAATCATCTGCATCGACAGGATAAATACCGGCAAAAACCATTGGTTTTACATCTTCAAATCCCTCTATCGCCTTCTCACAGGGAAAATCCACATGCGTGACAGTATCCCCCACTTTTACTTCGGACGATGTTTTTATTCCTGATATTATATAGCCTACATCACCTGTCCTCAGAACACCCCTGGGCTCAGTCCTGAGCTTCAGTATCCCAACCTCATCGGCATGATACTTCTTCCCTGTTGCTACAAACTTAACATGATCACCTGTCCGTATCTCACCGTTCATGACCCTCAGGTAGACATAAATACCGCGGTAACTGTTAAATACAGAGTCAAATATCAGGGCCTGCAGGGGTGCGGCAGGATCACCCTTGGGAGGAGGTATTTTTGCTATTATAGCCTCGAGGATCTTATCAACGCCCATGCCTGTTTTGCCGCTTGCTTCAATTATATCGCTCCTGTCACAGCCTGTAAGATCAACTATCTGGTCCTTGGCTTCCTCGGGTATGGCTGCAGGCAGATCCATCTTGTTAAGGACGGGTATAACTTCAAGGTCATGCTCAAGAGCAAGGTAAAGATTCGATATTGTCTGTGCCTGTATACCCTGTGTGGCGTCAATAACCAGCAAGGCTCCTTCACATGCATAAATTGACCTTGATACCTCATATGAAAAATCTACATGGCCGGGTGTATCAATAAGGTTAAGGAAATATTTTTTATTGTTGTGCATGTACTCCATCTGAATGGCATGGCTCTTTATAGTAATACCCCTCTCACGTTCAAGATCCATGTTATCAAGAACCTGATCCTTGAACTCCCTCTCGGTAAGAGTATTCGTCTTCAGCAGCAACCTGTCAGCAAGAGTGCTCTTGCCATGGTCAATATGTGCTATAATACAAAAATTCCTGATATTCTCCATTCACGTGCTATAATAAATAACGGGCACAAAGATATTTAATTCGGCTGAAAAATTACTATCACAATGTCAACAACCCTTCTAAAAATTTTTATTAATTTAACAATATAAATATTTAACCGTTAATTAAAATAGTACTATGATTTATTTTACTGATAAAGAGATTGATGAATTATTATCGGAGGATGTGCCTTACTTTGATATAACAACATCAATTTTAAAACTTGAAAACAAACCGGCAAAGATACAGATAGCAACTAGGGAAAATACTGTTGTATGCTGTACAGAAGAAGTTTTAAGGATATTTTCAAAACTTAACATACAGGTTACCCTGTTTACTCCCAGCGGAGAGTATATTGAGAAGGGCGTTAAATTTCTTGAAGGGGAGGGACTATCAAAGAATATCCATGCAGCGTGGAGAACATGCGAAAATATTCTCGGTTTTGCCTCCGGTATAGCAACACGGACAAGGGAGCTGGTGGAAAAAGCCAGGGAAAGTAATCCGGATATTCAAATTCTGACAACAAGGCAAACGATCCCTTTTACAAAGAAAATATCGATCAAGGCTGTCATGGCAGGCGGCGCCGGCATACACAGGCTCGGACTTTCGGAATCGATACTCGTTTTTGACAACCATTACAGCTTCCTTGGAAGCCTTGAAAACCTCGAAGCAAGAATAAGCGAGCAGAAAAGCCTTATTGCCGATAAAAGAGTGACGGTTGAAGTTAAAAACGCATCCGATGCAATGAAAGTTGCGGCAACAGACATAGATACCATTATCCTTAACAGGTTTGATGTCAAACAGATAAAGGAGCTGAAAAAGGAAATACATAAAAAAAATCCGAATATCAGACTGGCCGTATCGGGAGGTATTACCGGCAATAATGTTATCGAATATGCCGAGTCAGGAGCTGATATGCTTATTGCTTCATGGCCCTATTATGCCAATCCCTCCGATCTTGCCGTGACAATAACCCCTTTCTATGACTGATGCATGCTGTTTAAGGAAGTAATCGGACAAAATAAAGTTATCGGGCAGCTGACAGATGCTGTTAAAAAGGGAAGGATAGGTCACTCGCAGCTATTTCTTGGTCCTGACGGATCAGGAACCCTGGCCCTGGCTATTGCCTTTGCCCGGTATTTAAGTTGCACTCAAAAGGAAGGTGATGACTCCTGCAATACCTGTGCCAGCTGCCTGAAATACCGGAAACTGATACATCCGGACCTTCATTTTGTATTTCCTGTGAACAAGACCAAAACCAAAGAAAAGGATAATCCGGTTAGTGACGACTTCATTGCCGCATGGAGGGAGGCTGTTCTTAAAAATCCGTATTTGTCCCTTAACCAGTGGTACGACATTATAGGCATAGAAAATAAGCAGGGACTTATAAACGTTTATGAAAGCAAGGCGGTATTGAATAAGCTTAGCCTGAAGTCATTTGAATCTGAATATAAAATAATGATTATCTGGCATCCCGAAAAAATGCATCCTTATGCTGCAAATAAACTGCTTAAAATCATTGAAGAGCCGCCTGACAAAACAATATTCCTGGCAGCTACAGACAGTACCGACCAGATTTTACCTACTGTACTGTCAAGGTTCCAGATAGTGAAGGTCTCAAAAATAAATAATAATGATCTGGCAGCAAATATTAATGCCGGCGAAGAATATGACAATAACCTGGAACGGTTTATTCTGATGATGAGGCATTGCTATAGCAGGAACATACCGGAAATATTAAAATGGGTTGATGATATTGCAGGAACGGGCAGGGAAAGACAAAAGGATTTCCTTGATTATTCCCTGTCATTAATCAGGAAAAACTTTCTTTTAAGTCTTAACCAGCCTGAAAAAGTATACCTTACGGAAAAGGAAAGCGAGTTTTCAGGCAGGTTTCATCCCTTTATTAATATGGCTAATGCCCATCAGATAGCTGATGAGATTAATAAAGCCTATAATGATATTGAAAGAAATGCCTTTGGCAGGATAGTATTTCTTGACCTTGTACTTAAGATAATAAAGTTGATTAGAAAGCAGAATTAATTAATTTTGCGAATAAAACAGAATGAAGATGGATGATCATAGTTGCTTTGGCAGGGGCTGTAAAAATCTGGCACCTGACTCAAAAATAAATATTATTAGCGAAAATCCGGGATGTAATAAACTGGATGTGTACAACTGGCTGGAAGATATTCCCGATTCGTTTCATAATACAGACCTTGTAGAAATAAGATTTAAGAATACCCGTAAGGCTATTTACAAAAACGTAAATGACCTGAAACTTAAGAAAGGTGATATTGTTGCTGTCGAGGCGACTCCCGGTCATGATATTGGTGTTGTTTCGCTGACAGGAGCACTGGTGCTGACACGCTTCAGGATGAATAATATTGATATAGACAACATAGAATTCAAAAAAATATACAGAAAAGCAAAGCAGGCAGATATTGAAAAATGGAGGAAGGCAATTTCCCTTGAAAATCAGACAATGCTCAGGGCCCGGAAAATTGCAGAGGAATTAAAGCTCGAAATGAAAATTGGCGATGTTGAATACCAGGGAGACCAGACCAAGGCAATATTCTATTATATTGCAGATGACAGGGTTGACTTCCGGGAGTTGATAAAAGTGCTGGCCAACGAATTTAAGATAAGGATCGAGATGAGGCAGATAGGAGCCCGCCAGGAGGCAGGAAGGATAGGCGGAATAGGAACATGCGGCCGTGAATTGTGCTGTTCATCATATATCTCAAACTTCAGTTCAGTCACCACGAACGCTGCCCGCTACCAGGGCATGTCACTGAACCCGCAGAAGCTGGCCGGACAGTGCAGCAAACTTAAATGCTGCCTCAACTATGAACTGAGTTCATACCTCGATGCGCAGCAGGATTTTCCTGACACGTCAATACCGCTGGAAACGGAAATCGGTATGGCCTACCATCAGAAAACAGATGTGTTTAACAGGCTCATGTGGTATTCCTACGATAAGGAATCGGCATCTGAGACAGCCTGCCTGACAATAGACACTGTAAAGGAAATTATTGAACTTAACAGGAAAGGTGAAAAGGTTAAAAAGCTGGAGAGCTTCGAGTATGTGAAGATCAAACCTTTAATTGATTATCCGAATGTTGCTGATGAAGAAACATTAAGCAGGTTTGAAGACAGGCCCTAAAAACATAGTTAATACAGCATTAAAAAACAAATGCCAATAAAAAAAGTCTTTTATATAACATGTTGTTATACGTTTATTTTTTTGTTCCTGCTATCATGTGACAAAAACAGGGTATTTGAAAAAAATGTAAAAATACCGGAAAATACCTGGCAAAAAGATAATATCATTCATTTCAACGTTAATATCTCCGATACTTCAAGCTCCCATAATGTTTATATAAACCTCCGCAACAGGAGCCGGTACGCATACAGTAATATTTTCATGTTTATTACAACACATGCCCCCAGCGGGGAATCTGTGAGAGACACATTTGAAATCACTCTTGCCGATGCCAGGGGAAGATGGCTGGGCAGGGGTATAGGAAATGCCCTCAGCAACCAGGTTCTGTACCTGCAAAACGTGAGATTTCCATACCGCGGTGTATATGTCTTTGATATTGAACAGGCTATGTGGGATGAAAAACTGAAAAACATAATTGATGTCGGACTGAGAATAGAAAAGTAATCTCCTTATACCTTTCTGAAAATGACAAAGAGAAAATTGGAGAGATTTGAGGAAATGAAGAAGTTTAGCAATGTCCTGCAGCCTGCGTTTTACGAGGTATTTAACAAAGACTATAAATTAAAGGGCAAATGGAAAGATCTATTCGGAAATGATAATCCCATTATTCTGGAATTGGGTTGCGGTAAAGGAGAATACACTGTTGAACTGGCCAGGAAATTTAAACAGAAGAACTTCATAGGAATAGACATTAAAGGAGCCCGCATATGGAAAGGTGCAAAAAGGGCTCTTGATGAAAAAATAAATAATGCGGTATTCCTGAGAACACGGATTGAATTTGTCAGTTCATTCTTTGACAGGAACGAAGTGGATGAGATATGGATAACATTCCCCGATCCGCAGCCAAAGAATAAAAAGAAAAGGCTGACCTCAAGCAGGTTCCTTAACCTGTACGGTAATTTCCTGAAACCGGGCGGACCTATACATTTAAAGACTGATAACGCCCTGCTATATGAATATACATTTAAAATTCTGAAATATAACGGACTGGAAATTGAATATTATACTGATAATTTGTATGATTCGGTTACTGATGACGAAGCATTATCTGTCAGGACATTCTACGAAAAAAAGTTTCTTGGGCAGGGCATGAAAATTTATTATTTGAAATTCAGGCTTGACGGTAACATACAGGTTAAAGAAGTAGCCTAAAATGGAAAATCCGAATTTCTTCGAAAAAGTTTATGCTGTAACAAGGCAGATCCCTGAAGGACGTGTAACAACTTACGGGGCCATAGCCAGATATATCGGCTCACTGCAGTCCGCAAGAATGGTCGGATGGGCTTTAAACAGTACAAGGTTTAACGAAGACTTTGTCCCTGCCCACCGTGTGGTTAACAGGAGCGGACTGCTAACGGGAAAACATCATTTCCGCCATGAGTCCCTGATGCAGGAATTACTTGAAAGTGAAGGAATACAAGTAAAAGATGACAGGATAGTGGACTTTGAAACCCTGTTCTGGGATCCTAGTAAAGAATTAATCTAAATAAATTTAAGCATTATATTATTATTATATATAAATTTGTCGGGCTCAAATAAATTTGTCGGGCTCAAATAAATTTGTCGGGCTCAAATATGTGAATTATAATTAATAAATTTCATTAAATATGGATAATGCAAAAAAACAGGAACTTTTGAAAAAGGTAGGTGCAGTAATTGATTATATAAGGCCTTATCTGCAGGCTGACGGTGGTGATGTTAAATTGATTGATATTACTGATGATTTGACAGTAAAAGTTAAGCTAACAGGTGCATGCAGTGGTTGCCCTTTTAGCAGGATGACTTTAAAATCAGGAATTGAACAGGCAGTTAAGGAAAAGGTTCCTGAACTAAAAGAAGTAATTGCAGTCGATTAATAATTTATGGATAAACAAAAAGGCTATGCCGGTGAAATAACTCTTTCAGTTCGTAAGACTTATCTGTACTCACTTTATATATTAATCCCAATAATTATTCTTTTTTGCATCCCCTATGCCGTGATATGGGGCGATAGTCTTATTGAATACTGGAAACTTAAAATTAACCTGTTAAAAGGTAATTTTATATTACTTAATTTTGTATATAAAATATTTAAATATTTGTTCTGGACCGTAATACTCCTCATAGCCGGCATATTTATGCATGAGCTGCTGCACGGTGTTGTATGGGTATTTTTTACTGAAAAGGGATTTCGTTCTTTGTCTTTTGGAATTATGAAACCTGATTTCGCTCCGTATATTCATTGCCGCGAACCTTTACCTGTAAATGCTTACAGAACGGGAATTGTTATGCCCGGCGTAATTCTTGGTATAATGCCCCTGCTGGCCGGACTAATAACCGGCGGCTTTAAAATATTTATCTTTGGATTTTTCTTCACCTGGGCTGCATCAGGGGACTTTATAATACTTTGGATGATAAGGCATCTCAGGTCCGGTGAGTTTGTACAGGATCACCCGGACCTTGTCGGTTGTATTATACAGAATAAATAATAAAATATATAACGGATAAAATATGTTAATTAATTTTTAGTTAATATTACTGCATATCTGTTACTGATGCTAAGGAAAAATACATATATAAACTGGCTTTTCATATCTGTTGTCCTGCTTACCGGATGCACAACACAGAAAAATACTGTTATAACGCGCACATACCACAACATTACTGCAAGGTACAATATACTTTTCAACGGGAATGTCAGCTTTCTGAAAGGGCAGAAAAAAATAGACGATTCATTTGAAGATGACTATTCTGAAATATTGCCTGTTTTCAAATATGGAGATAATGAGCTGGCCAATACCGTATCCCCCGACATGGACCGGACAATCAAGAAAGGGAGCAAGCTCATAGCCCTGCATTCAATTACAGTGAAACCCAAACTGAAAGACAATACAGCATTATCCCTTAAGAAAAGGGCGTTTTACAATAAAAAGGAATTTAACAAATGGGTGGATGATAATTACCTGCTCATGGGCAAGGCATATTTATATGAACATAACTTTAAGCTGGCCGAGGAGACTTTCAGGTTTATAATCAATGAATTTAAGGATGAAGAGATTACTTATGATGCATATGTATGGCTCGCCAGGGTATATAACGAAACAGGTGAATATAAAAATTCCGAGGAGATTCTGAAGCTTCTTGAGAATGACGAAAATTTGCCAAAACGGCTGAAAGCGGCTTTTTTTACTACCTATGCTGATTATCATATGAAGCAGAATAACCTGTCAAATGCAATAGACTACCTGGAGAAAGCAAAAAAAGAAGTACGCCGGAAAAAGCCCAGAACAAGGTATACCTTTATCCTTGCACAGTTATATGAAAAGACAGGGATGTCAAAAAAAGCATCTTCACTCTATGGTAAGGTAATAAAAATGAACCCTCCATATGAAATGACATTTAATGCAAGGATTAGCCGCGCACTGGCTTATGAAAAGGGCTATGGGTCGCTGAAGGAAATTGAAGGGCAGCTGACAAGGATGCTTAAAGACGATAAAAATGCCGAATACAAGGATCAGATCTATTATGCCCTGGGGAATCTTGCATACAAAGACGGTAATGTTTCAAAAGCTATAAAGCAGTATAAAAAATCGGTCCGGCATAATGTCAATAATGTTACCCAGAAAGCCCGTTCTTACCTTACACTTGCCGACCTCTACTATGAAATGCCTGAATATGTCAATGCCCAGGCATATTATGATAGCGCCGTTGCTATACTGGAAACGGATTACCCTGCTTATGATAATATTTATGCAAAATCCAAAAGTCTGACTACCCTGGTTAAAGAAATTAACATCTTCAACCTTGAAGATAGCGTGCAAAGACTCGCCAGGATGCCGGAAAAAGAGCTGCTTGAATATATTGACAAGCTGATTGAGGATGTTATAAAGAAAGAACAGGAAGAGATAAAGCGAAAGCAGGAAGAAGCACTCAACAAGCAGTTCGGGTACAGCATGGAAATGGACAGGAAGACAGGCCAGCAAGAATTTTCAGAAGGAGTAAAATGGTACTTTTATAATGAGACAGCCAGAAGCCTCGGATACAAAGAGTTTAAGCTTAAATGGGGCAACAGAAAGCTTGAAGATAACTGGCGAAGGACAAATAAAAGTTTAACAAGCTTTGGAGAAAGTGCCAGCACCGAAGATACGGACTTTATAACAGACGAGGAGTCAAGGAATCACAAGGCCCTGAGCAATAAGTCAAGAGATTTCTATCTAAAAAATATACCCCTGACAGATTCAATGCTTCAGATTTCTCACAGACACATTGAGAATGCGCTGTATAATATGGGCATGATATACAGAAATGAACTTAAGGACTATGAGAGATCAATCGAGTCATTCAAGGAACTTATAAAAAGATATCCCGATTCGGAATATTTGCTATCATCTTATTATTACCTGTATGATATTTATACTAAGATCAATAATAAAGCTATGGTTGAGACATATAAGAATAAGATCATAAGCCAGTTTCCGAACAGCACGTATGCCAGGTTGCTAAACAATCCTGACTATTTTAAGGAACTTGAAGCAGAACAAAATAAAATACAAGACTTTTATGCAGAGACATACAACAAGTACCTGAACAGACAGTACACTGATGTTATCCGGCAGTCAGAATACGCCATCAAAAACTACCCGGATAATAAACTGACCCCGCAGTTTGACTATCTCAGGACACTTTCAATGGGCAGAACAACAGATATAAAAACATTTAAGGAGGCATTATACCATATCGTGTCATCCTACCCTGCTACAGATATTGCAGAAGATGCAATGAACATTATCGCTTTTCTCGATAAGGAACATCCTGATCTGAAAGAGGAAGAAGAAATAGAAAGGGCAATTACCCTGTATAAGTATGAAGAGAATACCGAACACTTTTTTGCATTTGTGCTATATGACAAGTCTTATCTGAACCAGTTGTTGTTTAATATAATTAACTTTAATCTCGATAATTTTGACCAGTTGAATTTAAAGGCAGAAAGCGTGCAGATAAATGGCAGCCAGGATATAATCACGGTCATGCCATTTAAGGACAAAGCCGAATCACTGGAATATTATAATAAGGCATCCTCAGATAAATCTATTTTCAAAGATGTGGATGAAAGTAAAGTACAAAAGATGGTAATATCTGCATCTAATCTTAATATATTGAAAACCGATAAATCTGTTGACAGATACCTTAAGTTTTTTAATGAGTATTATTAGTCCTGTTATGAAGAAAATCAGAATATTGTGGACAGATGACGAGATTGATTTATTAAAACCCTATATACTTTTTCTTGAAGAAAAAGGATACCAGGTAATGACTGCCAGTAATGGTGATACTGCTATTGACCTTGTAAGGAGCCACCATTTCGACCTGGTATTTCTCGACGAGCATATGCCCGGACTGAGTGGCATTGAAACGTTAAACGTAATTAAAAGCCATAACTCGCAGTTGCCGGTGGTAATGATAACAAAAAGCGAAGAAGAGAATATCATGGATGCCGCCATAGGTTCCAAAATAGCAGATTATTTGATTAAGCCTGTTAATCCGAACCAGATATTGCTGACAATAAAGAAGAATATTGAAACCAAACAGCTTATAACCAAAGAAACCACATCGGCTTACAGATCGGAGTTCTCAAATATAGGCATGCAGGTTGATCGTGCAACAACTTTCAATGACTGGATAGATATCTATAAAAAGCTAATCTACTGGGAACTCGAACTTGAAAAGTCAATTAACGGAGGGATGAATGATATATTCAATATGCAGAAGGCCGAAGCAGATCTTAAATTCGGCAAATTCATCAAACTGAATTATATGTCATGGTTCGGCAAGAAACAGAACGAGCGCCCTTTGATGTCCCCGAACGTCTTTAAAGAAAAAGTATTCCCCCTGGTAGATGGAAACAACAAAGTAGTAGTAATTATTATAGATAATCTCAGGTATGACCAGTGGAAAACAATATATCCTACCATTAATGATTACTTTGTAACGGACAGGGATGAAATATTCTGCAGTATTCTTCCTACGGCCACCCAGTATGCACGCAATGCAATGTTTGCGGGGCTAATGCCCCTGGAAATACAGAAATTGAATCCGGACCTTTGGCTGAATGACGATGAGGAAGGGGCAAAAAATTTAAATGAGGAGGAGCTGCTGCGCAAGCAGCTTGTCAGGCTCGGTAAAAAATACAGGTACTTTTATGCCAAGGTTAATAACTCACGAACAGGCAAAAAGCTTGTTGAGAACTTTTCAAATATTATCAATAATGATCTAATTGTTATTGTTTACAACTTCGTGGACTTTCTGTCTCATGCCAACACGGAGATGGACATGATTCGTGAACTGGCGGTCAATGATTCGGCTTACCGCTCGCTCACACTGTCATGGTTTAACCATTCCCATCTTCTTGATCTTATCAAGCTTTTGGCTGATAAGAACCTGAAGGTCATTTTCACTACCGATCACGGCACATTAAGAGTTAATAATCCGGTTAAGGTTATAGGTGACAGAAAGGCATCCGTAAACCTTAGATATAAAATGGGCAGGAACCTTAACTATGATCCGCGTGATGTATTCGAGATAAAAGACCCGTATGCCGTGCACCTGCCCAAATCAAACGTTAGCTCAAAATTTATATTTGCCACAAGTTCCGATTACTTTGTATACCCGAAGAATTATAATTACTATGCAAATTATTATAAAAACACTTACCAGCATGGAGGAATATCAATGGAAGAAATGCTGGTACCAGTCGTTACATTAGTATCAAAATGACCACTCTCCGGCTTTATGATATCAGGAAAATCTCTGAAACAGCAAAAAAGTTTCTGAAAGTAACCGCAGGAAATAAAAAATTTGCGTTCTACGGAAAAATGGGTGCAGGCAAGACAACATTTATAATAGCACTGTGCAAGGAGCTTGGTGCCGTGGATATCGTTAACAGTCCCACTTTCCCCATTATCAATGAATACAGGACAGATAAAGGCGAAATGTTATACCATCTCGATTTTTACAGGATAAAAAGTGCAGATGAGCTGCTGTCGCTTGGCATCGAAGATTACCTTTATGAAGATGTATACTGTTTTATTGAATGGCCCGACAGGGCTGAAGAGATCCTTACCGGTAACATAATCAAAGTAAATATTGAAGAGGTTGACACAGATAAGAGACTGTTGAAAATTCATATATAAATTCCTCAATTACATCTTTCAGTTTTTCTATTATTCTGACTTATTTTTAATTTTGTAAATTCAAACATTACTTTTTAAACTAAATTAGCAGAATTGCTATATTAGTAAAATACTAAATTTTAGGCCAAATGGTTGAACAGAAACCCGACTCCTCCAGCGGACCTCTGATGTATGGAGGTATCCTGCCCCAGGAAGAGATGCTGGAGATAGGTAAAAAGCATAAAAAAATAATAATAGGTATTCCCAGGGATAACCATAATATTGAACGCAGGGTTGCCCTGACTCCTGAAGCCGTCGAGGTGCTTGTCAATAACGGGCATGACGTGCTGATGGAATCAAAAGCCGGTGAAGGAGCACGTTACTCTGATAACGAATACAGTGAGTGTGGCGGTTATATTATTGAGAATAAAAAGCAGGTTATGAATGCCGACATACTTTTAAAAGTTGCCCCGCTCAGTGATGACGAAATAAAGCTGCTCAAAGGTGACCAGGTTATCATTACATCCCTTCAGATGATCAACCAGAACAGGGAATATATAATGAAAATGATGGACAAAAAAGTGACGGCTATCGCCTTTGAACACATGAAGGATGAATTTAACTGTTTTCCCGTTCTTGAATCAATGAGGGCTATAGCAGGTAACACGGCAATAATAATTGCAGGTGAATATTTGAGTAACATCAACGGAGGCAAGGGAGTGATGCTCGGGGGCATTTCCGGTATAACACCCACGGAAGTGGTGATAATAGGAGCAGGTACGGCAGCGGAATACGCTGCTAGGGCCGCTCTCGGATTCGGAGCCTTCGTCAAGGTATTTGACAACTCCCCCCATAAACTGGAAGAGCTTCAGAAAAACCTGGGGCACAGAATTTTCACTTCAATTTTTCACCCGCAGGTTCTGAAAAGGTCACTGAAATCCGCTGATGTTCTTATTGGTGCAATTAACCTATGGGACAAGGGACCGCGGTATTTTATCACCGAGGATATGGTAAAGGAAATGAAGAAAGGATCGATAATTATTGATATCAGCATAGACCAGGGGGGCTGCATAGAAACTTCGGAATACCGCTCATATTCCGATCCTGCGTATACAAAACATGACGTTATTCATTTCACTCTTGCCAACCTGCCGTCCAAGGTAGCAAGAACGGCTTCAATAGCCCTCAGCAATATAATATCTCCCATACTTGTTAATATGGGTAACTCGGGAGGGATAAATCCTTTTCTTAAGGCTAACCTTGGTGTGCGCCACGGTGTTTACATCTATAATGGCATACTAACAAACGAAAACATAGGTAATCGCTTTGAGATACCTTCAAAAGATATCGATCTACTAATGGCTGCCTTTTAGGCCATTTGTAAATCTTATTTCTTAATTTTATATTTGCACGCCAAAATTAAAAAGGTTCCGTGGCCGAGTGGCTAGGCAATGGTCTGCAAAACCATTTACAGCGGTTCGATTCCGCTCGGAACCTCTCCTCCTGCGCTTCCTCCTACGCTAAAGCTTCGGTGGACTGAAAGCTTCGGAGGACAGGTCCCTCACTTCCTACGCTTCCACCTACGCCCGCCTTCCGGAGTATTCAGTACGGAGGACAGGTCCCTCATCCTACGAAGCTTCAGCGTAGTAGGAAGATGATATAAATCACCCCTGCATAGTAATGCATGTCATCCTTGCTTAATTGATTTATTAAAGCATCAGCATTAATTTTACTATAGGTTACACTTATGTCCTGAAAAAATATAGGTAGACAGGCTTTTACTCATCTCATCATTCCGCAGTAAAATTTACTTTATAAAGTAGATTATTATGATGAAGATCGTCAAAAGGATACTGGTAATGACAGGTAAATCTGATGATTCATGTCCTTTTGATGATATTTCAAATGACTGTAATGCCGAAATAATCAGGGTAAATTCTACCGATGAAGTGATAAAATATACAGCCAGGCATGAATTTGCCGCTGTAATTATTGACGCCCCGCTTCCACCCGATGAAATATGCAGAATCCTTGCATCAATACGCGGATCAGAAAAAACAAAAGCATTGCCTGTTATTTTAATCTCCGACAGCCGGTCCGCCCAGGATCTCATTGAAGAAGAATATGACACCCTTATGATAGATTACATTGTCAAGCCTGTTAAATCGTGCATACTTGCCGGCAAGATCAGAACCTACCTGTGCCTTTATGAGCATAAGAAAAACCTCGAATATGAAAAGGAAAAAAGCAAGATGTTCAAGCAGGCATTAAGCCAACTGGAAACAAAATCCAGGAAATTAAAAACAAAATCAGAAGAATCCGATAAACTTATAACATCCTTCTTTGCAAATTTATCGCACGAAATAAGGACCCCGATGAATGCAATTATCGGATTTTCAAATTTGCTGGCAGATGACAGCCTTCATGCAAGAGACAGGCTGGAATATATAAGCTATATAAACCGGAGCAGCCTTGAACTTTTAAACCTTATTGACAACATAATAGATATTTCCAAGATTGAAGCCGGACAGCTGAAGATCAAAAAAGAGCCGGTAAAAGTCAACGAAGTTTTGAAAGAACTGTACTATAATTTTAAGGCACAACTGGATAAGAAAGAACCAGGTGCAATTGAACTGATCTATAGTAATGATAAAGAAGAAATAATAATACATAATGATGAATGCCGCCTGCGCCAGGTAATGCAGAACCTGCTGAACAATGCAATGAAATTTACCGGACAGGGAGTTATTGAGTTCGGTTTTAACCTAACTGCAGACAAAAAAATACTGTTTTATATTAAAGACACAGGAATAGGCATTCCCGAAGACAAGCTTCAGAAAATCTTTGACAGGTTTGAACGTGTTGATAATGAATATTATACAAATATACCGGGAACCGGACTCGGACTTTTCGTTGTCAAAAAGATGATAGAACTTATGGGTGGCAGAATATGGGTTGAATCTGAACCGGACAAAGGTTCTGTGTTCTATTTCGAACTTGATTATGAAAAGGCTGGAGCCGACAAACTTATAACCGTTAAGCAACCCGGTGTACGTTCCATAAAAACATCTCCGCATTTTTAAAATCCCACGCAACTAAATCATTATTAATTACATCTATAGTAATAATTGAGTAACTTTGATTTACTTTTCACCCCTATTAACATTTAACCGGTAATACAATGAAAAATTATATACTAAGCAGGTCAGTTTGCATAATAGTAGCGCTATGCATTTGTTATCTGTCAGGGATAAATAACCAATATACCATTGCTAACCCCATTCCTGTCGGCATACCTTATATCACCATGATAACCGAAGACATGGATATAACCATTGATGGCAGTCTGAATGCACAGATGCATGGAGTATACACTTTTGAAGTCGGCTACTATCTCGATATCGATTCAGTGGAAATTGAACCCCCACCATGGTACTATACAATGTACTTCCCCAAGCCGACAGATGCATATGATATATCAGTCAAGGTAAATAATGTTAACATGGACTTTACAATCGTCGACAGTCTGTACCTGACTACCGCGGATTCTTTTTTAGTTGGCAGCAGTATCCCTGATGGCCTTGATTCACTTGATATGATAATGTGGTCCTTTGTTGTTGATTATGCCTCACTACTGGAAGTTGAGGTAAATTATACACATTCGCTTATAGGGATTGATACCTTAGACGTATTCTTATATACTCTGGGCACAGGCAGGTATGTGTCAGGATGGAAACCGCCTTTCATAGGGTTTGAAATTGAGGGAAAACCGTATGTAGATGTTTCAATAACCACTACTTTGCCGGAGAACTATATGGTATCGGACTATTTCCCGAAAAGCTTTTATATAGGGAGTATTCAGACAAACCAGTATAAAATTGGCAACAACCTGGTCTTTGACTGGGAAGGACAGGAAGTTGAATGCACAAAAGACTTTCTGCTTGGCATAAAACCCGGCAGCCAGTCCGGTTTAAAAGAAATTGAAAATGCATCTCAAAACCTGTGGATGGATGTTTCAGCAAATGAAATAGCTATATATGTACCTGGCAATGGAAGGGCCGTAATAGATATCCTTGATCTCAACGGGAGGATTGTCAGTACAATTGCTGATAAAAACTTAAAGGCAGGGAGGCATAATATATTGTGGGATTCCAACCTGATGAGCATCAAAGACGGTATTTATATAATAAGGCTGAGGTCAAATAATAAACAACTGTCAAGGAAGTATGTGATCATTAATAATTATTTCCTGTAGGCTACATAAATATCCGCTTCTATCATTTGTCCGTTTTCATAATAATGGTGCACGAAATATATGTTGCCGCTCTTATCAAGTGTAGGCTCGCCTGCAAACTGTGAAATTATCAATTCAGGCTCCTGCCACTGCCCGTCCGTTCTCCTTGACCTGAACAAAGCAGGTGTTCCCATGTACATGCGGGTGAACCAGAGTTCATTGCCATCAGGTGTAACATAGGGCCATCCGTCATCTTCTTCGGAATTAACAATTTCTACGTTAACCGGATTCTGCCACTCTCCATCTATCCTCTCCAGCATCCAGATATCGTACTTGCCTTTACCTCCCGACCGGCCGGAATGATAGTACAGCTCATCTTCCCAGATATGGAGCTCTCCGACTTCATAATCTTCATTAAAATCCGCCAGCTGCCAGTTGGTCCATTCACCGCCAACATACTCGGCACTGAACCAGTGCGGTCCGGTATATCCTTCCCTATAAGAGGCAAACAGCATCTCATTCCCCTGGACATATTCACATCCGTCCAGTGCCAGCTTTCCCGGCGTCTGAAGCAGCACCCTTTCAGGTTCCTGCCACACACCGTCTTTATATTGTGACACATATATTCCTGTGACCTTGTCTGTGAGCTGCAGTTCGGCAGGTATGCTGACATCCGGAGTAAAAAAGAAATACAGCTCATCCCTGTCTGCAGGAATAAAAGGGGAATCTTCTCCCCCTGCCGTATTTACCGGAGTGTCAACAGGCACGGGATACTCATAATCATCGGAATGCAAAACAGGCGGGAACAGGTCGGTCGCGGGCGTCATCTTCACTGCATCATCGGGTATGCTTTCCGCTCTCGTAACCAGCGGCTCCGGCTCTTCTGATTCAGTACAACTGCAAAGCGGAATTACAAAAACAAGCACTGCAACAGCCAAAGCATATAATGATATTTTATTAATTCTGCCGGTCATCATTTCTGAATATTAGTCATGTAATTATTATCCCATTACTTTTACATTTTCTGCTATTTCTTCGAAATTTGCCATCCCAACGGCAGCTGAACTTATAAAATCATGCTGCAATACCCACCTTACAGCATCTTCATAAGTGGCCGTTTCTTTGCCTTCAGGCTGAAAAGGTCCGGCCGATGCAGTTTTCATGGCCACTATCCCGATTTTTTTATTACCTGCAGTTATCAGTTGTTCGATAAGTGTACGCTGATCCCACTCACTGTACATTTTGCTCCTGGAATGAACATAGGAACCTTTATGGTTGAAAGGACACATCACAACATCATAAAAAAGCACTTCATTGTTCTTTCGTATTAACTCGATCATATTACCATGTGATGAAAAACCTATCGCTTTAACTTTTCCTTCTTTCCTGATTTTTTCCATAAACTTCATTACTTCTTCATGATAAGTAATTTCAGGTCTTGACATACCATGTAAAAGCATAACATCAATATAATCGGTTTTCAGTGCTTTCAAACTCTCATGCACAAATGATTCCATCGATTCAATTGTTTCCCTGATATTTTCTCCGGAATCAAACCTGTCCTGCCCTTCAACCGGTATTTTTGACTGTATAATAACCTTATCCCTAATTCCTTTGAATACTTTTCCCAGCATTATTTCATTATTCCCTCCTGCGTAACGTCTTCCCGTGTCAAAAAAATTAATGCCGCTATCAAGTGCAGCTTTTACCACTACAGGTTCCATCGTGCGGGTAGCTCCCATTCCCAGACTTGTTACTTCCAGGCCCGTTCTTCCCAAATATCTTAATCTTCCGTTTTTTGAATCGAATGTTTTACGAAACAATGATGAGTAGCTATTAACTATATTAAAGTTATGTTGTAATCAATTGGCTTGAATTGCCAAATTTATAATAATATATGTTGTACAAAAAAAAAGGTGATATATATCATCGAAATTGCCTGATAAAAAGTGCATTACATCGCTTATTTATCCAATGGAATTTCGTAACTTGATTATATACATACTGAATATCGTTAGCCGTGAAAATATTGATGTTCGGGTGGGAATACCCCCCTCACATAACGGGCGGGTTGGGGACTGCCTGTTATGGATTAACAAAAGGACTCGTATCCTTTGATGACATAAGTATTACATTTGTGGTTCCAAAAACTTATGGTGATGAGCATAAGAGCAGTGTCAGACTCATAGGGGCAAGTGATGTTGAACTGCCTGAAGAAGTGGCGGAACGTATCAAAAAACTCTGCAGGCATAAGTGCCCCGGATTATATTCGCATATCTCCGCCTATATCTCACCAGCGCAATACAAGTGCCTGATAAAAGAAAAAAAAGCCGCATTAAAGAAAGCGAAGAAAAGCCCACCGTCAGGTAAAATTGATTTCTCGGGCAAATACGGAGAAAGCCTTTTTGATGAGATTTACAGGTTCGGCATGATCTCATCGGAGATCACCCGAAGAGAGGAGCCCGACATAATTCATGCACATGACTGGCTCACATTCCAGGCCGGCATAGAGGCAAAACGGGTATCGGGCAAGCCCTTAATAGCACATGTCCATGCTACTGAGTTCGACCGCTCGGGTGAGCATCACAACAAAAAAGTGTACAGCCTTGAAAAAAGAGGCATGCAGGAAGCCAACATGGTTATAACGGTAAGCGACTTCACAAGGAACATTGTGATAAAGCGCTATGGTATTAGTCCGGATAAAGTCATAACAGTGCATAATGCCGCAGAGCCATTAAGCAATGGCACTCCGGACAATGACACTTTGAACAATGGCACTCCAGCCGCAGGCAGATCATCTACAAATGACAAGATAGTAACATTCCTCGTAAGGATAACCTCACAGAAAGG
>Ga0315548_1001299_pt1 | contig 21261 bp, 22 predicted proteins | sample SalMarSW160110MG_2_FD_202540 | JGI IMG/M metagenome (GOLD analysis project Ga0315548, IMG submission 202540) | Salt marsh sediment microbial communities from the Plum Island Ecosystem LTER, Massachusetts, United States - Salt Marsh Sediment SW1601-110 ...
CTCGGGCTGCATTTCTATTTTGTCTTTTCTGACACGGGTTATTATTATGCCTTTAACTGGTTTTTTCATTTCATTAGCAATTTTTATTGTTTTCAATGCGTCAGTGATTGCAGGCATTTCCGGGTTTGTTATGACTATTAATTCGTCGGCAATTTCCATGACAGCCATTGCTTCACTCCCCAGTCCTGCTGCACTATCGACGATGATATAGTCAGAAAGTTTTTTGAAATCTTCAGAGAATTCTTTTAATCTTCCTGGTTTTGTTTTTTTCAACTCTTTTATTGAAAGTGAAGAAGGCATTATTTTTAATCCTGACTCGTGTTCGTAAATTGCTTCATATGGTTCTGCTTTTTTTTGGAGAATGTGATTTAGGTTTATCGGGACTTCCGGGGAGTTTAGGTGTATTCCAATATTGGGTGTTGAAAGGTTTGCGTCTATTAATAAAACATTTTTTCCAAAATAATTTATAGCTGCTCCCAGGTTTATTGCAGTTGTTGTTTTGCCTACACCCCCTTTACCAGATGTAATAACGATTATTTTAGCCATTTAAAATTGTTAATATTTACTTTGATAAAAGAAATTGCTTTGTAGAACTTATAAACCTTTCTAACTTTTCAGCGTACTCTTTTAATTTTTCTAAGTTAATATTTATTTCTTCTCCTTTGAATAAAATTCTGAGTGTTACATTTTTTCTGAATTCGCCGATTCGTTCTGTTCTGAGTTCTTCGATTTTTCTCAGCATTTCATAAAGAGCTATAACTTCCAGAAATTCTTTATTTTTTCTGAAAAGTTTTTTTACTTCTTCTGTTTTTTTGAACGGGCTTTCAGGAATTGAAGAAATCTTTTTTTTCTTTTTTGCTTTGATTAAAATTTTGTCAATGGATGTTTCAATCATTCGACGCCAACGTAAGAGAAGGTTTTTTATTACGTCACAGGTTTTTGTATATTTTAAACTGACGTAAAGTAAGTGATCTGCGCTTATTTTTTCCTGTATTATATCTTCCATGCGAGTCCTTTGGTTTTACACTAATAGAATTATAATCTTTGAAGTTAAAGGACTTTAAATATCTTTTGCTGTTTTGGAGGAGTGAAAGTCAGAGAGAATTTCCATAAGGTTTTATGTTTGTCGTCGGGTGCGGGAGATATTTTTGAAAGTTTGTTGAAGAGACATAATTTTGGTTTCTATGAAATTCATTTATTGTTAAGCGTTTTGTGTCTTCAGTATTAGCAGATTTTCTCAAAAATTCTTCATGGATTCTTTTTGTCAATTCAAAGTTTTCATCAATTTGTTCTTGAGTTTGTTTTATAGGAGTTGAAGGAAATTTTTTATTCATTTCATCTGTTTTAGAAGTTTCTTTTATTGTCATTTTAATTTAAGGTTTTGAAATTATTCTTTGATAATTTCTTTGAAAATTGTAGTTATTTAATCTTGTTTGATAATTTTGATATTTGCGTCTTTGTTCTTGTTCGCTTAATTTTTTGCTTTCGCTTCTCCAATGTTCGAGATATTGTGATAATCTTACCATTTTATTTTGATGTTAAAGAATTATTTAAATATTATTGTGATTTTGTTTTTGAGATTAAGCCACCACGAGCCCCGACCACCACCCCTAAAATGCGCTCACTTTGTATCGCGAAAATCTATTTGATTGAGAAAAATTAATGCGTAAAATTTTTAATCGTTTGTTCAACTTGATTACACAATATTTTAGAATTAAAAAGAGGTGATAAAATTATTCTGAAAGTTCCAAAATTGTTTCAGCTAAATCTCCGTTGTTTTTTTCCAGTGTTTCTTTTGCAATTTCTTCTGAGACGCCTGTTTTTTCGATGATGGTTTTTATGTCTTCTTCTGTGAAAAGTTCTGGTTCTTCCTGTACTTCAGAAATATCTCCGGTAATTTGGAAAGATTCATTGCCCTGCATTTTTATTTTTTGAACAGAAGGATTTTCTATGATAATTTTATTTCCGTCAGTTTTTTCTATAATTACTTTTTCAGTAGGGATATCTTCCTGGGAAATTCCCATTTTTTTTAACATGCCCTGCATTTGTTTTGGGTTGCCTAATCCTGGAAACATTTTAAAAAATAAAAGGCAGAACTATTCTTAGTCCGATTATTAAAATTATGAAAATTACTACATGAGTTGGTTTTAGCATAATGTAACTATTGTATTCTTCGCTGTAACGCATTAAACCGCCGAATCCTGCCGGCATGTTTATTTTGTTTTGTTGTGCCATGATATTTTAGAGAGGGATAGTTTTTAAAATTATTTGTTCTTTATTTAATCATGAAACTTTTTATTTTTGGTTCAACAGGGGATTTAGTAAAGAGAAAAGTTATGCGGGCTTTGCAGGAGTTGGAAAAAAATGATTTAGAAATTTATGCTATTGGAAGGCGTGAAATGGATAGGAAAGAATATCAAAATTTTATTTGTTCAGATTGGTGTGATTTGAAATTTAGGAATTCAATTCATTATTTGAATGTTGATTTTAAAAATTTGAATTTTGAAGATAAACTTTCTGAAAAAGGGATTAATTATTTTTATATTTCATTGCCTCCTTTAGAATATAAGAATGTGTTTAAATTTTTGGAAAAATTTATTGATAAAGGTTATGAAATTAAAGTTCTTGTTGAGAAGCCGTTTGGAAAAGATTTGGAAAATGCAAAAGATTTAAAAAATTTTATTGAGCATTCTAATTTGAAAGGGGATTTGTTTATTTCAGACCATTATTTATTTAAAGAGAGTTTTATGAATCTTCCAAAAAAGTTCAATCAAATTAAAATTGTTTCTATTGAAGAAATTGGTTTAGAAAATAGGGTTACTTATTATGATAAAACTGGGGCTTTGAAAGATATGATTCAGAGTCATTTTTTGAATTTGATTTTGAAGAATTTGAAATTTAAAATTAATTTAAATGAAATTGAAATTTTGAATTTTGTTAAAGGACAGTATAAGGATTATTCTAAAGAATTGGGAAAGAAAAGTTTAACAGAAACTTTTGCAAATTTAAAATTTAAATGCTGTGACAAGGAATTTGAATTTATTACTGGAAAAGGTTTTGCTAAAAAAGAAAGTTTTGTTGAAATTGATGGAAAGAAATTTGTTGATGAATTTGATAATTCTTATGTTGAAATTTTTAAAAAGTTTTTTGATTTGAAAATGGAAGATTTTCCGACTATTGAAGATTCAATTTTAGGTTGGGAAATTATTGAAAAGTTTGAAAAATTTGGGAGGGGAAAAGAATTGAAGATTTATGAAAAAGATGGAGGGTTGGGAGAGGTTTTGGGTGAAGAGAAAAACTCTTAAACATCTTTTTTCTTTGTAAGCTATGGCAAAGTCAAATTTTGATTTTAAATCTGTAGAAGAAAAATGGAAAAAGTTTTGGAAAAAAGAGAAAATTTTCAAAGCGAATTTATCTGGGAAAAAAATTTATTCAGTTGACACACCTCCCCCATATATTTCAGGAAAAATGCATATTGGACATGCGTTTAGTTATGCTCAACAGGATTTTATAATTAGATTTATGAGAATGAAAGGGTTTGAGATTTTTTATCCTTTTGGAACAGATGATAATGGTCTGCCGACGGAAAGATTTATTGAAAAAATAAATAATGTTAAAAGTATTGATATGGGAAGAGCAGAATTTATTAAACTTTGTCTTAAAACTTTGAAAGAAGTGACTCCGGACTGCATTCAGGATTTTATTAATTTGGGAATTTCTGCTGATTATGAAATGCATTATTCAACTATTGACGAGCATTCGCAAAGAATTTCACAAAGGTCTTTTATTGAGTTGGCTAAGAAAGGGGAGATTTATAGAAAAAATTTTCCAACTATTTGGTGTCCAAATTGTCAGACATCAATTGCTCAGGCAGAGTTGGAAGATAAAGAAGAAAAAAGTTTGTTTTCAACTTTGAAGTTTTTTGTTCCGGAATTGAAAAAAGATTTGTTGATTGCTACGACAAGACCAGAGTTGCTTGGAGCTTGTGTTGCTGTTTTTGTTCATCCCGACGATAAACGTTATAAAAAATTAGTAGGGAAAAAATCAAAGGTTCCTTTGTTTGATTTTGAAGTTCCGATTATTGCTGATGAATCTGCAGATATTGAAAAAGGAACAGGTGTTTTAATGGTTTGTTCTTATGGAGACAGATTTGATGTTGATGCAATTAACAGGCATAAATTGAAACCGAAATTAATTTTAGATAAGCAGGGAAAAATTTCTGAAGGAAAATATAAAGATTTGAAAATTGAAGAAGCAAGAAAGAAAATTCTGGAAGATTTGAAAAAAAAGAATTTGATTTCTGAACAAAAAGAAATTTCTCATGTTGTTAATTGTCATGATAAATGCGGAACTCCGATAGAGTTCATTGAAGTTGAGCAGTGGTTTACTAAAATTTTAGATAAGAAAAAAGAATTGATTAAGCAAGGAAGGGAAGTTAAATGGTATCCGGAGTTTATGAGAAAGAGATATGAAAATTGGATTAATGGTTTGGAGTGGGATTGGAGCATTTCAAGAAACAGGCATTTTGGTGTGCCGATTCCTGTCTGGTATTGTGATAATTGCAATGAAATAATTTTTCCTGATGAAAAGGAGTTGCCTGTTGATCCTTTGCAGACAAAAAAGAAATGTTTGAAATGCAAAAAAAATGCTGTTCCTGAAAAAATGGTTTTGGATACTTGGGCGACGTCGTCTTTGACACCGCAGATTGCTGCTGAATTACCTCAGGTAAAAGGCAAGATAAAAATTCCGTTTTCACTTCGTCCTCAGGGACATGATATAATTCGAACCTGGGCATTTTATACAATTGTTAAATCTTACTTGCATGAGAAAAAAATTCCATGGAAAGATATTGTTGTTTCTGGCAATGTTTCTTTAGGAGGAGAAAAAATGAGCAAGAGCAAAGGAAATGTTGTAAAACCTCAGGATATTATGGAAAAGTATGGTTCTGATGCTTTAAGGTTTTGGGCTGCTGGAAGCAAATTAGGAAGTGACGTGGATTATCAGGAAAAAGATTTGATTGCTGGAACAAAGATGATAAATAAATTATTGAATGCTTTGAGATTTGTTTTTATGAATTTGGAAGATTTTGATTTTAAGAAGCCTAAGAAATTAGAACCTTTGGATAAATTATTTTTGAGTAAATTGAATTTTGTTGTTAATGAAATTGGAAAGAGTTTTGAGAAGTATGAATATTCAAAAGCCAAACAGGAAACTGAACAATTTTTTTGGAATGATTTTTGTGATAATTATTTGGAAATTGTAAAGAAAAGAGTTTATCAAGGCGAAGGAGATAAAAAAATTTCTGCACAATATACTTTGTATAAATCTCTTTTAACCATTTTGAAAATGGTTGCTCCGATAATGCCTTTTGTGACAGAGGAAATTTATCAGGAATATTTTAGAAAAAGTGAAAAGGCAAAAAGCATTCATATTAGTGAATGGCCCAGAGCAGAAATTTTTTATTTGGATAATTGGCGTCACGAAGATTGGATTTATGGAAAACTGTTAGAAATTGTTTCTAGAGTCAGGCAGGAAAAATCAAAAAAACAAAAGGCAATGAATACTGAAATCATATTGGGGTTGGGTGAAAAAGATTATGCTGAGTTAAAAGTTGGATTTTTGGATGATTTGCAGAATGTTGTTAATGCAAGAGAAATAAAAGCCGGTGAAAGTTTTAAAGTGGAGTTTGTTGATTAATTGAATATAAATTTATTTAAACTAAAATTCTTTTAATAAAATATGGTGTTAGGAGAAATTGTTTTGGGCTTGTATATGGTAGCGTATTTTGATTATTGTGGTTATAGAATTTTTAAAGATAGATTTTCTTTTTTGAAAAACAGGTTTGATGATGTAAAAATTAATGAAGAGGTTTTGAAGAAAATTGCAGAAAAGAATTTAATTGAGGAAAATAAAGGGATTTTTAATTCTGTTAAAAATCATATTGTTGAAAATTATAATTCTGTTTTAGAAATGAATGTTCCAAAGTATTTGATGTTTTCAAGACCGGGTTTTTATTTTGATACAAAAAAAGAACTTGCAGGTATGAAAGAGGAAAGTGAAAGAAGATTGAAGGGTTTGGAAATGATTGACTAATTTTATAAACTCTTTACATTTATTATTTTTATGGCAATAATAACTAAAGAAAATACAAGATTTTCATTAGTCAATTTCAGGAGGGGAATATGAAATTAACTAAAGATGAATTACAGGAAATTGTTGATGAATTGAAGAAGCATAAAGGACGGCATACTGAGTTGATTAGTGTTTATATTCCGGCAGGTTATGATGTGAATTCTGTTCAAAAGCAACTTGAAGCAGAGCAATCAACTGCAAAGAATATTAAATCAACAGCGACGCGTAAGAATGTTATTGATGCTTTGGAAAAGATTGTGCGGTTTTTGAAAGATATTAAGGGTTCAATGAAAAACGGGCTTGCTGTTTTTTGCGGTAATGTTTCAAAAGTTGAAGGACAGGATGATTTGCAATTGTGGGATGTTGAACCGCCGAAGCCGTTGAAAGTTAGAATGTATCGTTGTGATAAAGAATTTGTTTTAGAACCTTTGCAGGAGCAGTTGGAAATTTCTGAGATTTATGGTTTATTGGTTATGGATAGAAAAGAAGCGACAATTGGAGTTCTTGAAGGAAAGAGAATTGAAATTTTGCAAAAAATGACGTCGGGAATTCCATCAAAAGTTCGTGCTGGCGGGCAGTGTTTAAGTCCTGAAACATTGATTATGAAAAATAATGGAGAAATAATTGAAATTGAAAAATCTCACAATCCTTTAATGGTTGTTAGTGAAAATTTCAATAATGAAACTTGTGAAGAAACCCCCATAATTGTTAAATGGGAGAACAATAAAGAATTATTTAAGATTACTACTTGTTATCCAAGATTTGAAATTAAATCTTCTAAGGAGCATACTTTTTTTGTAAGAACTGATAAAGGCATTTTAGAAAAACCTTTGTCAAATATTAAAGAAGGAAATTATTTAATTATGCCAGAGAAAATAAATTTAAATTTAGAAGATCAAGAGATTAATTTTGTTCCAATAGTCAAGCAGAGTTTTAATATGAAGAAAATCATTATTCCTGATAAAATGAATTTTAAATTTTCAAAATTGTTGGGATATTATCTTGGAGATGGAAGTTATGAACAAGATAGAATAACTTTTTTTGAACAGCGAGAAGATGTTGCAAGATATTATCAAAATTTAATTAAAGAAGTTTTTGCTCTTGAATCTGATTTAAGATTTAGGAAATCTAAAAATTATTGGCAATTGAGGGTTTATAGTAGAATAATCAGTCAATTATTTAAGGAAATTTTTGCAAAACAAAATAAAACTTTAGAAGAGAAGATGCCTCAAATAATATTGGCTTCTTCTGATGAATCACTTTCAGGATTTATTTCTGGTTTTTTTGATGCAGAAGGTTATGTTTCCAAGGGAAGGATTGCTTTTGGAATCAATAATAAAATTTTGACACTTCAATTTCAATTTGCTTTATTAAGATTAGGTATTATTTCTTCTATTAATGAATATGATAATAAAAGAAATCCTTATTCCAACAACATAAGATATACTTTGGCAATTGATGATTTAAAATCTTTGAAGAATTTTTCTGAATTGGTTGGATTTTCTTCATTAGAAAAACAAAAGAAAGTCAAAGATTTAATTAAAAATAGAAGTAATAGAAATAAAGTAAGGCAAATAGCTACAAATGGTTCTGAAATTGCCAGAATAATTAGGAATTCTGGTTTAAATACAAGAGACTTTCATTGTGGCTATTTCTTTTGTGATAAAAGACAAATGAGTAAAGAAGTTTTTAAGAAGAAAATTTTGGATAAAATTGAAAATTTGGATTTGAAAAAGAGATTAGAATTGTTTTATAATTCTAATTTGATTGCAATTAAGATTTCTAAAATAGAATCTCTTGGATTAAGCAAAACAGTAGATATTGAAACTAAAAACCATAATTTTGTTGCGAATGGTTTAATAGTTCACAATTCCTCTCAGAGATTTCACAGGATTACTGAAGGTTTGACAAGGGATTTTTACAAAAGAATTGCAGGTGAAATGAAAAATGCTTTTTTTGAAAATGAAAAAGTTAAAGGGATTATAATTGGCGGACCGATTCCGACAAAAGATGAATTTATTGATAATGAATATTTACCGACGAAACTTCAGGAAAAAGTTATTGGAAGAATTGATATTGGAGGTTCGGATGAGTCAGGAATAAAAGAACTTGTTGAAAAATCACAGGATTTATTGGTTAATCAGGAAATTGTTTATGAGAAAAAACTTTTGGAAAAGTTTTTTGAGACACTTGGAGAGAAACCTGATTTGGCTGCTTACAAGGAAGATACAATTCGAAAAGCCCTTGAATATGGTGCTGTTGATACTTTGCTAATTTCTAAAGAACTTGATAAAACACTTGCAAAAGATTTGAAGCAAAGAGCAATTAATACAAGTTCTAATGTTGAAATGGTTTCTACTGAGACAGAAGAAGGAAAACAATTTTTTAACCTTTCAGGTATGGGCGCTATTTTAAGATTTAAGACTGGTTAAAATTTGAAAGTTGAATTTTTGGATATAAATTTTTATAAATGCAAATTATATTGATGAGTTATGAAAGCTGAATTATATCATAAAATGGAATGTTATTTTATTTCGGAAAATAAAGATTATCAATTATTGCCTTTAGAAAGTGGGCAATTTCATATTTACTATGGAGAATCTGATTCTCCTATACTTGGAGTAATGTATTCTAATAACAAAAAAATGAGTAAGTTTGTGGAGGAAGATAAGAGCAAACTTTTGAAGATTATTGAGTTGATTAAAAAGAATTTAAAGTAATTCTTAAAAACCCCTTTTCATTTTTTAATTCATGGTTTCGGAGAAAACGATAAAAGAGATTGAGGAACGTAAGGAAATTAGAAAAAGGACATAGAAAAATAATTAAAAAATCTTAATCAACTTATTTTTTATACTTCCAGAATCATTGCAGTGATAAACTTTGTGGAAAATTGCATTTGCATTTGAAATTAATTTTAAATTATTTTCTTGAATTAAAATTTTGTTTTCATTTGAAATTTTTAATTGAGGTGGCTTAAATTTTTCCGGAGTTTGATTGAAGCATTTTTGAAATTCATTTATTGCAAAATTCAAATTTTCCTGCGAGATATTTTGATATAAAAATTCTGCATAAGGTTGATGGTTTATTCCATGGAGTTCAAGTGTTTTGTTCAAAGACAAAATTCTTTCGCAGAAAGTTTGATTTTCTGAAATTGGTTTGTTGTTGTAATTTGGAATTATATAAAGAATGTCTGGATTGTAAATTTCTAATTCAGGACATGGAATTTCTGGATGAATGTCATCGATTTGAGTTGGTGTGATTAGGCGTATTATGAATAAGAGAATTATTAGTGAAAGAATTGTGATTAGGATTTTTTGAAAGGGTTTCATTTTTCCTCTGGACAGAAATCCCACAGAAACTGGAAAAATTTTCTGTAACCTTCTGCTAACATTTTATTTTTTAAAACAAACATGAGGGGTTCTTCAAATAATTCTCCTGGTTTAACTCCAACAAAAGTTACAACATAATCTCCGAAGATATCCACTGCTGTATTTGAAGAATATTTTTTTGGGAAAAATTTATATGGCTTTCCGACTAATTTTAAAATTTCTGGTTTTTGCTCTTTAATTTCATAGTCAAAAATATGTTTGAATTTTATTCCTAATTTTTTTCTTTCCTTTTCAAAATGTGGAAGAAAGAATTGCAGTCTTTTGTCAAGCCAAAAAGCTTTAGCACCTATAAAATAAACATCCTCTTTTGTTTCTAAAATATTTTTAAGGTAATTTTTGAATCCTTCTATTCCTTTGTAAAAATATGCTTCAACTTTTTCTGGTTTTTTATTATATTCCTTTTCAAGATTTGGAAGAATTTTATTTAATTTATCTTCTTTTTCTTTTAATAAGTCGGATAGTCTTGTTGGTTCTGTCGCCTTAAAAATTTTTTCTCCTTTAATAAAAGATTCAGAAACTAAACCTTTTTCTGTTAGTTTGCTTAAACTATCATAAACATTTCTTCTATGAACTTTTGATTTATCTGAAATTTGTTGAACAGCAGATTGTCCTGCTTTTACAAGTGTTTCATATATCTTTGCTTCATTTGGGCTTAGTCCAATTTCTTTTAATATTTCTTCATACATAATAAAAATAATTTTCTATGATTTATATTTCTTTTGGTGGTGATTATCACCACTATTATTTATATAATCTTTGGCCAGTAGTATTACTATGAAGTTACAAAATAAACTTGGAGAAAATAGAAAATGAAAATTGAAATAAGAAAATTAGAAAAAAATCCAGAAAGATATATTCAAGAGGTTTTGAAAGCCAGAGGCATAGATCTTAAAAAAATTATTGAAAAATATAAAAAAGAATTTTATGAACTAAAAAATTCTAAAGAAAAAATTCCCTCTAGCAGATATATTGATCTGGGGGGTTTTTTGATTTATTATGATGCTCAAAAAAAGAAAGTAGGAAGTTTTTCAGCAAATATAGATAATAAAAATTATGTTATTATATTTAAAAAACCTAAAAAAAATATATTTTCTCAATTACTCAAATCATCTAAGAAGGTTGTGCCTTGCCCAAGTTATGAAGGAATTTATTTTGCAGAATACTCTAAAAAATTCAATGTGAAATACAATCCAAGAGGGATTTTGAGAGAAGTAGAATTCGATTCTTACTCTTCTGAAACTAGACATTTAAATATTACTATAGCTCCAAACTTTAAAGAAAATAAATTAGAATCTTCTGTTCATGAAGATTATTTTGAAAGAGTTAATCAAAGACCAAAAAAAGAAATTCCAATTTCTGGAGATAGTTTTAGCATTTATGATTTTTTCAAAGGAAAACCAATCTTGAAAGATTCCAAATCAGAACTTAAATATGATGCAGACAAAGTTCCTTTGAAGTTAGAAGAAATTAAAGTTTAAAGACAAGCTTTTTCCTCTAAATTTTTAAACCTCTTTTACTTTTCCCAAATATGGTTTCAGAGAAAACAATAAATGAAATTGACGAATCAAAGGAAATTGAGAATCTTAAAATTCTTGAGGCAGTGTTTTTTGTGTCAGGGAGATTTTTGAATATGCAGGATTTGATTTCTTTGAGTGATTTGAATCCAATTATAATTCGCGATTTGATTGAAAAGTTAAAAGAGAAATATGATAAAGAAGATTCTGCTTTGGAAATTATTGAAAAGAATGGCATGTGGAAAATGGATGTGCGTCAGGAATATAGTTATATAATTAATAAATTAGCTACAGGAAATGCAGAATTTTCCAAGGCAGAACAGGAGACATTAGCGATTATTGCATATAAACAACCAATAAAACAATCTGTGATAATTAAGATTAGAGGAAATAAAGCTTATGACCATGTAAAGAAATTTTCTGATTTGAATTTAATTAAAAAAAAGAAAATGGGACATACAAATGAGTTGAGTTTGAGTGATGAGTTTTATGATTATTTTAATGTTTCAGATGGCGAAGCAAAAGGGAAAAAGATTTTTGAAGAGGCGAATGTTCGGGAAGAAGTTGATGAGGAAAATGTTAAGTTGAATGGAAATGGTGAGAAGGTTATTGAATATTAGTCCCACCCACCCGCCCAAATACCAAAGCGATTTTCTTAGAGAGATTTAATGAAAAAATTATTGTTTTTTGAATATAAATTTTTATAAATGGATTTTGGTTGAATTTTTTATGTATTTAGATTCAAATAAAATTCTAAGCATGAGTGCGCAGGAATATGTCGGACCTTTAAAATCAGTGAGAGATTTATATTAGATTAAAGGAATTCACTGTGAAAATAAAACTTTTGAAATTTTTATGAATTTATTACCAGAAAATACAGAGGTTGTTGTTAATTATAGAAATCAATGTTTTACTCCTATTGGGAATTCTTCTGATATGTCAAAAATAATATGGAATTATCAATTTGGCGAGGCTCTTATTCCAAAAGAGAAATAATTCATCACAAATATCTTTAAAAAATACTAATTGCCTAGTTAATTATGGTAGAGGCAATTACAGTAATTTATCTTGTGTATAGTTTTATTGCATTTTACTTTTTGTTTCTTTTTATCTTGATTTATTTTCAAAATAAAAAAGAGATTTTTTATTGTCCTAAGCCAAAACGAAATTATTCTCTGAGCATGATTGTGCCGTGTTATAATGAAGGTGAGACAATTGAAAAAACAATAAAGAGCATTTTGGATTCTGGTTATGCTGGTTTGAAAAAAGTTATTGTTGTTGATGATTGTTCTAAAGATAATTCTTATGAAATAATTAAAAAAATTGCAAAAAAGTATTCTTTGGTTATGGCTGTTCAGACACCGAAGAATACAGGGAATGCTGCGGGTTCAAAGAATTTTGGGGCGAAGTTTGCAGACACAGAATTAATTGGTTTTAGTGATGGTGATTCTTATATTGAAAAAGGTTCAATTGATAAAATGGTTGGATTTTTTAATGACAAGAAAGTTGGTTCAGTTACGTCGTCGGTTTTGGTTCATAATCGGGAAAAGTTTATTGAAAAATTGCAGTCAATAGAATACAAAGTTATAAAATTCTCAAGGAAACTTTTGGAATTTGTTGATTCAATTTATGTAACTCCAGGACCTTTGGGTTTGTTTAGAAAAAGTGCATTTGATGAAATTAGCGGTTTTGATGAAAAGAATCTGACAGAGGACATTGAGATTACATGGCATTTGCAGGCAGAAGGTTATAAAATTAAAATGGCTGTTCCTGCGCGTTCTTATACAATTGCTCCGTCGAAAATTAAGGATTGGGTTAATCAAAGAAATCGTTGGAATATTGGAGGTTTGCAGACAATTGGAAAATATAAAAAGGCATGGTTCAAAAAAGGAATGCTTGGAAATTTTATTTTGCCTTTTTTTGTTTTGTCGTGGGTTATTGGCATTTTTGGATTATTGGTTTTGGCTTATAGATTTTCCAGAAGAATGATTTTGAACTTTCTTTCTGCAAAACTTTCAGTTGAAGCACAGACAGCGATTTTGAGATTTAGTGATGTTAATCTGACGCCGAATGTTTTGATTTTTCTTGGGCTTACAGTATTTTTCATGAGTTTGTGGTATACGATTGTTGCATTATTGAATATGGCTGAAAACAAAGAATACAAACGAGAGAATTTTTTTGCAGTAGGTTTTTATATGCTGTTTTATCTTTTAGCATATCCGATAATTTTAATAATCTCGGGTTATAAATTTTTGAGAGGAAAAATTACATGGTAAGGTTTTTGGAGAACAGGAAGAGAGTTTTTTTGGAAGCGCTTTTGCTAACTGTTGTTATTTTCTTTTTTGGAGTTTTGATTGGAGTGAGTTTTGAATCAGGCAAGGTTGAGCAAATAAGACAGTATTATTCTTCTTCTGAAGTTTCAATAATGGATGTTTTTGCTTCAAATAATTTAATTGATGTTGAAGGTGCAGGATGCGGGGAATTGATTGAAGCGAATTTTGAATTTGCAAATAGAATTTATGAAGAAGCAATTTTACTGGAGAAGTATGAGGATTCAGGGAAGATTACTGAAGGAATGATTCTAGAGCACAAGAAATATGATTTACTTAGAACTTTGTTGTGGATAAATGAAATGAAGACAACTGAAAAATGCGGAAGAAGTTTTCACACTGTTATTTATTTGTATGAATATCAGCCAGAGGATTTGACGCAGAAAGCAGTGCAGGGTGTTTGGTCTAAAATACTTTTTGATTTGAAACAGGAATATGGTTCTGAGGTTTTGCTGATTCCAATTGCTGTTGATTCTGATTTGGTTTCCTTGAATTCTGCAACAGAAAAATTTGATATTACAGATTATCCTGTTTTGATTATTGATAATAAAGATATTACTTATGAACTTAATAATGTAGAAGATGTAGAAATTTATTTTTGAATTATTTATGCATAAATCTTTTTAAGTATCATATTTTAATAATTTATAATGAAATTGTCTATTATAATTCCCGCTTATAATGAAGAAAAAAGAATCCTTCCTGTTTTGGAAAATTATTATTCTTTTTTTAGCAAAAAATTAGGAAAAAATTTTGAGATTATTATCATACCCAATAATTGTTCAGATCACACCCCTGAAATAGTTAATAATTTTTGTGAAAATAAAAGAGAAGCCAAGTTTTTTGAAATAAAGAAATATTCTGGGAAAGGTGGAGCTGTTATGAAAGGGTTTGATTTAGCCAAAGGAAATTTTATTGGTTTTGTGGATGCTGATGAAAGCACTTCCCCTGAAGAATTCTTTAAATTATTTCTAAATTTGGAGGATAATGATGGTATTATTGGATCAAGGAGGATTGAAGGCGCAAAAATAATGCCTAAGAGAAAACTCGGAAAAAGATTAAGTAGTTTTATATTTTATATGTTTGTTAAACTTATTTTTCATTGGCAATATAAGGATACTCAATGCGGGGCAAAAATCTTTAAAAAAAACGTTGCAAAATTTTTATCTCAGAATTGCACTGAAAAAGGGTGGATTTTTGATATTAATTTATTGGATTTATGCAAAAAACAAAGATATAAGATAAAGGAGTCCCCCCTCTTTTGGCAAGATGATGAAGGTTCTCATATTAGTAATTTAGACGGAATAAAATCTTTTTTTAAAGTGATCAAATATAAATTTATTTTTTAAAAACCCAAAACATTAGTCCAAAAAAATTTGTAATTGTTGAAACTACTATTCCTGAAATTGCAGCAATATTTGCAGATAAAAGAGATTCATTTAATAAAGATAAAATTAATTTCCCAACTAATATGTTTAAACTCATTGATATTCCATATAAAATCAAGAATTTTATTATTTGATGATGCACTTTTCTATTTTTTACTTTGAAAGTTATATTTCTGTTAAAAGTAAAATTAAAACCCATTGAAATTAATATGCCTGCTATTCTGGATAAAACAAACATTGAAGAGAAAATAAAAAATAAATTAAAAAAAGACAAATCAATTAAAGTTGCTATCCCTCCTGCAAAACAAAACAAAAATATTTTTTTGATTACACTTTTTTTAAATAAATTCATATTTTATTAAATTTCTAATCATTTATAAACTTGAAGTTTTTAATTTTATTGACGTAGATTTTGAACTTTTAGAAAATGAAAAAAGAAACAAGAAATTTAATTCTTTTATTTTTGTTTGCTTTTATTTTGAGAATTTTATTTTTAATTTTTATTAAAGTCAGATGTTGGGACGAAACGGTCTACCTCAGTCTGGCGAGGGATTTGTCTTCAAATTTTTTTAATTATAGTTTAAATGGCGCTTATTGGAGTGATTATATTCCTTTTGGAAATTTTCCTTATTCGTGGCCAAACATTGGTTTTCGTGCTCCCTTTCTTTCTTACACTTTGTCTTTGTTTTATAAGATGGGAATTTCAAATTTGGTAAAATTATTTATTCCTCTTGTGTCTGCATTCAGTTCTGTTTTGGTTTATTTTTTAGGAAAGAAGATTTTTAATGCTAAAACTGGTTGGTATTCTGCAATTTTATTTTCAATTATTCCAATAAATCTTTTATGGGGTGCTAGAGTTTCAACAGGAGTTTATGGTTTGTTTTTTCTTTTGCTGAGTTTCTTGTTTTTTTGGAAAGGTTTTGAAGAAGGCGATAATAAATCTAAAATCTTTTTTGGTATTTTTCTTGCTTTGTCTTTGTTATCAAGATATACTATGATGTGGATTTTTCCTGTTTTTTTAATTTATTTTTTGGTAAGAGATAAGAATTTGAAGATTTTAAAAGATAAATATTTATGGTTTGCAATTCTTGCATTTTTTATAATTTTAATTCCTTGGTTTATTTATGGAATAAATTATTATTCTAATCCTCTTGGCGCTTTTATTCACGGAGTTATGGGTTCTGGTTTTTGGGGCGGAGCACAATCTTTGTTTTTTTATATTAAACCTTTGACGATTTTTTCCGGAGTTGGCTTGATTTTTGTTTTTTCTCTTTTTTATTTTTGTAAGGAAAAAAAGTTTTATAACAAAAGAATTTATTTGCTTTTGATTTGGTTTTTCTTTTTCTTTATTGTTGCATCTTTAGTTTCACATAAAGAGGGAAGGTTTTTGCTTCCAATTATTGCTCCTTTGTGTTTGCTTTCAGGATATTTTCTGGAACAAGTTAAACTGAAAAATAAATTTCTGATTTTGATTTTTGCTGGAGTTTTTTTGATTTCTTTTATTCCAACTTTTACTGATTTTTATCAGGAAGAAATTACAGGAACCAGTTATTGTTTTTCTGAAGGATTAGATTATATTTCTTCTTTAGAAGGAAATTCTGTGGTCTATACAGATGAATCGCCTATAGTTTATTCTTATACTGAAAAAGAAACAAGATTTTATCCAAATCCTTGGAATTTAAGTAAACTTGAGTTTGGGAAAAATAATTATATTTTATATACAGATTATGATAAACCTCTTTATTTGGAAGAGAATGTTTTGTTTAGGGAAGATCTGAGAAATAATTTGGAAATGGTTTTTTCTTGTGATGAGGATTGGGGAATTACAGAAGTTTATAGAATTTCTTCTCTTTCAGATTAATATCCTCTAGAATACAAATCTTAAAAAAGAGAAAGTTTATTATTTTTTTATGGTATATTGTGCGATTTGTGAGAATGAGTTTCCTGAGAATAAAATGAAGCAGGTGATTTCTAAAAAAGGTGTTGTGATGGTTTGTCCTGGGTGTTTTAGAGATGATATGCCGGTTTTTAAAAAACCAGAAGATTATCAGTTTGAAGGAATTTATAATCGGAAGTCAGTTTATGACAGGTTGTCGCAGGCAGCTGGTTTGAAAAATCCTGAAGAGCATAAAAAAAGAATTTCAGAATTTGGGAAAACTTCCGGTTCTTTGAATGATGTTTCTTTGAGAAAACTTGTTAATAAAAATTTTGAGAGCAAGATGAAGAAATCGCCTAGAAATGAGGATTTGATTGATAATTTTCATTGGGTGATTATGAGAGCAAGAAGGTCAAAAAAGATTTCACAAAAACAATTTGCAGATGAAATTCAGGAGCCGGAGTCAGCAGTTGCAATGGCTGAGAGAGGAGTTATTCCTGTAGGAAGTGATTTTTTTGTGAGAAAGATTGAGCAGTTTTTAGGAATCAGGATTTCAAAGAAAAGTTTTGAAAATGCAAAGCAAGGAATTACTGAAAATGATAAAATAAAAAAAGAACTTCTTGAAAAATTTGAACAGCAAGGAGAATTTGACGAGGAAATGACAAAGAATTTGACGATTTCTGATTTGAAAGAACTGAAAGAAAAAAAGAAAAAGTGGTGGCAGTTTGGAAAGAAAAAAGATTTTGAAGATGAAGAAGTTGAAATCCATTATGAGGATTTTGGTGAAGGCGAATCACAAACTTTTTAAACTAATTTAATGAATTCTTATTATGGAAGTTAAGATTTTGAAAAATAACAAGGATTCAATTGAAGTTGAAATTGACAGTTTGACAATTGCAGAGATTTTGCGGGTTTATTTGAATAAAGATTCTAATGTTAATTTTGTTGCTTGGAAACGTGATCATCCGACAAAAAATCCTATTTTGAAAATTGAAGGCAAGAATGCTAAGAAATCTTTGAAAGATGCAGTTTCTGCTGTTGTAAAAGATTTGGATAAAGTTGAAAAAGATTTTGAAAAGATGAAATAGGTTTTTTGGAAAAATTAATAATTTTAAAAATTGCTTTGTAGATGTTATTCCCGCCCTCCCGCCCAAATACCAAAGCAATTTTTATTGAACAAGTTAAACTAAAAATCCTAATTGAAATGTCGGTTGACTTTTTGAACAATAATCCTTATTAATTCTATTTTGCAAATACTTTTATGACGGGAAATAAAATTTCAACAGGCAGTTTTGATTTGAACAAGTGGTTGTATGGAGGTTATGAAAGGGACATTATCACGATGATTGCAGGAAGTCCTGGTTCTGGAAAAACGAATTTTGTAATTTTAGCAGCATGCAGTCAGGCGAAAAAAGGAAACAAGGTTATTTTTATTGACACTGAAGGAGGTTTTAGTTCTGATAGAGTAAAGCAAATTGTTGGAGGGGAGAATCTTGATGGAATTTTAGAGAATATTTTAATATTGAAACCAGTGAGTTTTGAAGAGCAGAAAAAGGATTTTATTAAGTTATTGGGATTGTTGAAGAAAGAACAAAATATTGGGGTGGTTGTTATTGATGGAATGGCGATGTTGTATCGTTTGGAATTAGGTGATGCTGTCAAGTCAGGAGAAGATGAAAAAATTAAAGAGATAAATCGTGAAGTTGCAAGACAGATGAGAGCTTTGGCTGAGATTTCGCGAAAGAAAAATATTCCTGTTTTAATTACAAATCAGGTTTATTCTGAATTTGTTTCAGATGATGAAATGAAAAAACAAACAGAAAGAAAAACAAATCTTGTTGGAGGAGATTTATTTAAATATTGGAGCAAATGCATAATTGAATTGAAAAATAATTCCGGAAAAAGAAAAGCAGTTTTATTGAAGCACAGAAGTTTGCCTGAAAAGGAAATGGGATTTGTGATTAAGAATGAAGGTGTTTTTCGGAAAGGTTTGTTTTAATTTTACCCACTATTCAATTATATTTTATGGTATTGGGTACGAATTTGTCGACAATAAAATTATTTATTAAGCAAATTTTGTTTGGAAAAGATTTATTAATATAAAAAGGCAAGTTAATGTATGAAAAGAGGGTTGATAATTATTTTAATATTTGGAATAATTCTTGTTAGTTTAGGGTTTGTTAATGCAACTGAATATTATATTTCATCTTCTGAAGGGATAGACACAAATAATGGGCTTTCTTCATCCACGCCTTTTTTTCATCATCCTTGGGATGCAAATGCTGGAAATACTGCAGACAGTACAACTCTTCAACCAGGAGACATAGTGTATATGAAAAAAGGAGATGTTTGGTATGATGTTCAAATTACAGTTGAAGATTCTGGAAATACAAGTCAGCAAATAATTACTACAACTAAAAGTGATTTTGGTTCAGGAGACAATCCTAAATTGTATGGAAGTTATAATTATTCATCTCTTTCTTTTGATGCAGATGGAGGAAGTTATACAGAAACAGGTTTAACAACAGAACCAAATATAGTGATTTATAATGGAACAGTTTTGACTGAAAATGATACTGCTACAAATACTGTGTTAAGTAATCAATGGGATTGGAATGCAAGCAATCAATTATGGGTTAATGTTGGAGAAGATCCTGATAACGGAATAATTTTAATTGGAAAAAGAGATTATGTTTTATATAGTATTGCTGGAGATTATTTTACTTTTGAAAATATAGATTTTTTGGTGGCAAATACTGTTTCTGCAGGAAATGTTTTTATTAATGGAAGAACTGGAGCAAATTTTACTAATTGCACTGTTCAATATTCTCCATATTATAATTTATATTTTTATCAAACAGTTGGAGGAGTTGTGTCAAATTGTAATTTAACTCATTGGTCAGGGGTTTCAGTACAAAATGTGTATATTAATGATGATGATTCAGGAACAACAATTTTTTCAGGAAATATTATTAAATATGGATTCTATGGAATTAGAATCGCGGCCTGTGGCAATAAAATCACTCTTCAAAATAACACAATTTCGAATACAACAAATCGTCCAGTATATATTATTAATTCTGGATGTTTTTCTTGTGAGATTTTTGGAAATGAAATTTATAATTACAGCTCTTATGGAATATCTATTGGAACAGGAAATGGTAATTTGGTTGTAAGGGAAAATACAATTTATGATGGCACGGGCGGAATCATAACTCAAAGTGATAATGGAACATATTCTTCTAATATTATTTCTAACATTCTTACTGGTTTTTCAATTTTAGACTCAGATAATAATTCTATTAATTCAAATATTGTTTATGATGCTTGGAACGGTTTATATTATGGCGGAGGAGGAGATGGTACAGGAATTTATGTTTCAGGTTCATCAGAAGGAAATGAGATATATAAAAACAATATTTCTTCTTCTTATGTAGGGATTTCATATAATTCTGATTCAGGTAATGGAGGTGATAGAATTTATTATAATCTTCTAAGAGATTCTATTGTAAATGGGATTTCTTTAGGTAATGATGGAGGTGTGGGTTTTACTGAATCTTACAATAATCTTGTTATTCATAATCCTTCGGAAAATAATGATGCTGCATATACAGGCCATGGTTTAGTAGCCCAAGTGAGTATATCAAGAGTTAAATTTGCAAATAATTTGATAATAGTAGAACCTAATTATCCTTCTGCTCCTTCAAATTCTAATGGTTTGGCTATCTCTAATACAGGTTCTAACATAATAGAAGCTTTGACAGATTATAATCATCTTGATTTGAAAGATACTACTTATGGTTATGCATTTAAGCATAACAGTACCCAAATGAGAACTTTATCTTCGTGGTTGTTGGGAATACAATTGGATAGTAAAATAAAAGATTTAAATGGAGTTTTTAGTCAAGCAGGAGATCATACTTCTACTGGAGATTCTGGAATTGTTAATTTAGAAGACAACAATTTCTCTCTGCAATGGAATTCTTCATTAATCGACGCTGGAACAGATTTAAATTTCACAATAGATTATCTAGGAAACCCTATTTATGGGGCTCCAGATATAGGAGCTTATGAATATCAGCCACCTTACAATATTACTTCTGATTTAATTAATACTTCTGTTAGTAAGAATATAAGAATTTACAAAAATGGGAAGTTTAGATATGTTAATTATTCAACTTCTAATATTAATGCTAATTTGACAGTTCAACCTAATGCAGGATTTAATTCATCTAACTATTCTCATTTTTTGGATGTGAATGTAACAACTTGGACAAGTTCTTTGATGAATTGGTCAGAATATTCGAGTGATTCTGGTTTAAATTCAAATCATTCAGTTTGTGGTTTGGCTTCTGGAAGTGTTTACCAGGTTTATTATACAAAAAATTCTGTTAGAAGTTTGATTTCACGTTATACTGCCGATTCAGATGGTTGCATTAAGTTTGATTATTCTTATGGATACTCAACTATTGTTTTTGATATTAGTCCTTATGTTGCAGCATCTTCAACAGACGATACAACTTCTTCTGGTTCTGGAAAAGGAACTTACAAACCTTCAAAGAGTTCTTTGGAAAATGGATTTTCTGTAAATGTTATTGCAGGACAAAAAGTTCAAATAACTTACAGCGACGG
>Ga0315548_1001301_pt1 | contig 21254 bp, 22 predicted proteins | sample SalMarSW160110MG_2_FD_202540 | JGI IMG/M metagenome (GOLD analysis project Ga0315548, IMG submission 202540) | Salt marsh sediment microbial communities from the Plum Island Ecosystem LTER, Massachusetts, United States - Salt Marsh Sediment SW1601-110 ...
TAGATGACCCGTATCTTAGTGGGGTAGACATTGATACCTTTGACGTGTCAGGGTGTATAAACCCCGACGATAGTTCAGCCGAAGTAATACTCGATAATGGCGAAGAAATCTATAATTTAGTCTATATCATTCTTTCCTTCCGCAGCGAGACAACGAGCGGCGGCAGCATAAGTTATCTGATAAATGGATAATTTTTCTGGGATACCATGGTATTTCAACGATTGAAATGGCAAACATTTGTAGGAAAACCCCTAGACAGGCTTTTTAGGCGATGGTATATTACGAGGAAGTTGAGTAGCTCGTGAAACTAAGCAGGACTTGCCACGTAAGCTTTTGCCAAATTGCCCCTCTTAAGTTAAGAGGGGCAAGGGGAGTTAGAGTTATAGAAATAACCCCCTTTATCCCCCTTATTCTAAGGGGGATATTATAAGGAGAGACCCCTTGCGTGTTAGAGAGGGATGTTTAAGGAGTTACAAGGAAGCAGAGTAGTTTATGAAGACGAATAAAAAAGTCTGGCTAATTGTAGGAATCGGCGTTTTCGTTATTGTCCTCGCTGTCCTGTTCTCCACCTACTCCCAGCAAGCTGGAGAGCGGGGGCAATTAGAGGACAACCTCTCGACGGCTCAAGCTCTCGTGTCTAAGCTCACTACTCAAAAAGGAGACCTGGAAGACCGACTGGCTCAAGCCGAATCATTGCTTGACACAAGTCAGGCAGAATTCCCTGATTCAGTGGAGAGCATTGAATACGGTGAGGACTTATTTGATATTGCTGACGATTGTGATGTGGTCTTAACCAGCCTCCGCCCATCACAGCCAACTGACAAAGAAGCAGGAGGTGCTACCTATTCTGTTTCTTCATTTGTGGTAGTTGTCAAGGGTGACATTGGTGACATACTGGATTTTGTAGACGCTTTGAGGGCTGGTGAGGATTTTCAGCTACCTTGGAGCGCTGAGTTGAAGGCAGTAAGAATCAATTACGGCGGTGAGGGAGATACAGCTACCATCAACCTGGATATCTATGCCTATAAAGGTGAATAAACATGGCGAAAAGAGTTACCACTTTATACATTAGAGATACCGCTATTAACCTGCTGGTGATGAAGGGCAGACAGGTGGAAAAGTGGGCTAGCTCTCCACTGGAGCCGGGTCTGGTCAGCCAGGGGCTCATCGTTGATGAAGCGCGGGTAGCCGATGAGCTGAAACAGCTATTCAAAAGGGAAAAAGTAAGCACAGAGAAGGTTATAACCGCTTTAAGCGGGCACGATTCCTTGTACCGTATCATAACTCTGCCTGAGCTGCCTGAAGCTATACTTCCTGAGGCGGTAAGGCGTGAGGCAAAAAGAGCGATACCAACACCTTTAGAAGAGGTCTATTTTTCGTACCAGCGCCTTCACACCGAAAGCAGAGAAGGTCGCGTTTTTCTAGCCAGTTTTCCCCGCAATCCGACTGACGCCTTAGTCAGAACGCTGCGTCAGGCCGGTATTAGGCCGTATATTATGGACTTAGCTCCTTTAGCCCTGGGCCGAATCCCCAATGAACCCAGAGTAATCATCGTAAATGCCAAGTTAGACCACCTGGATGTTATAGTTATAGCAGACAGGCTTCCCCAGGTCATCCGCAGGTTGTCCCTGCCCATCGAGGCTGAATCTTCAGAGGAAAAGCTGCCATTTATAGCTGAAGAATTCAACAGGACTGTCGCCTTCTATAACTCCGGTCACATGGACAAGCCTTTGGATTCAACTGTGCCTGTGTTTGTTCACGGCGACCTGGTGGAGGCGCCGGAGACCTGGCAGTCAGTGGTTGGCAATTCAGGCTATTCGGTGTCAGCGTTGCCATCGCCTGTGGAACCTCCTGAAGGCTTCGACCCCAACGAATTCATGGTCAATATAGGGTTGGCTTTCAAGGAACTCCGGTCAGAAAAAGAAGATGCTAACTCTTCCATAGTGGATTTCAATGCCTTGCCCGAGGCCTACTTACCCGAGCATTTCTCTATAGCACGAGTCCTTGTCCCTGTCGGTATTGTCATTGGTATCGGCCTGATTATCTTGGGCGTAATTCTTATCCAGGGCAATCGCGCCGAAATTGAGACGTTACGTTCCCAGGTGACAACAACTAAGAGCAGCGTCACCCAATTGCAAAGAGAAACAACAACATTGAGCGCGCAAATTGGGCCGATAGAAGCCGCCGCCGATGAGCTTAATGCCAGAGTTATCTCTATAGAACGGAGGCGTGCACAGATTGCAGTGGATTTAAGTGAAATTGACAAACTTGCCGGAGAGGAGATAACCTTGACTGATGTTAATCATACAGGCGGCTCGGTAACGGTGAACGGTGGGGCTTCGGATGCAGATGCCATTTTCAGGTACGCCGACAATTTGAGAAAGAGCGGTAGATTTTCGGACGTTTGGATTTCCTCTATCACCGGGAGTGGAAGCGAGTTTTCGTTTGCGCTCTCCTTAACAAAATAAACCTTAAATACCAGGCGCCAAATCCCAAAACTAGTAGACAGTAGTCAGGATTCAGAATATTCCCCTACTGGCTCCTGACTTCTGGCTACTGGCTAGTGTACGCCTTTATCATTTGGACTTTGGAATTTGTTTGGATTTTGGGTTTAGACATTGGGGTTTAGGTGAGTGGGCTTGGGGAGAAAGAAGGTGGTGAAGCTCATACAATATTCCTATTACTAATGGCATATTGACAGTAAGGAAGCTTACACTATATTATAAAGTAAATATACTCAAATATATTATATAATGAGCGGAGGTGAGATTCTTCGCCCCGACTTGTCGGGGCTCAGAATGACAAAAAGGGAAAGGGCCCAGAATGACAGAAGGGAAAGGGTGCTAAGCCGAGGCGTGAAGGTATCTTTTCCTGCACAAGTTCGAGGCGAATAGGCTTGGAATAACAGGAGGTGAAAGCTTAGAATAGTAAGCGGTGGAAGCTGGTAATGACATTCTACCCTGTCATTGCGAGTTCTGAGATTCCTCGTTTCACTCAGAACAAGCTCTGCAATCTCGTGGAGGGGTAGGGAGTTGCCATGCCTCGATTGCAATGACAAAGGGAAAATATGGATATTTTTTCGTTGCTTCGGACAGCTAACTCAAAGCGGGCAAGCGATTTGCATCTGGTTGCTGATAGCCCGGCAACGTTCCGTATCGACGGCTCTCTGGAACCAGCAAACGGTGCAGTTCCACTAAGCGCTGAGGATATAAACGAAGCTTTCCTCCAGATAACCACGCCTGAGGAGAGAGAAAATTTCCACCGCCACCTGGAGCTTGATTTTGGCTATACCTTACCTGATGTTGGTCGTCTGCGATGCAATGCCGCTCAGCAGCGCGGGTTTATCAGCCTTGCCGTGCGCCTGCTGCCGCCAAAAATCCCCACCGTAGACGAACTGGAGCTGCCCCAGATATGTAAGGAGCTTGCCTTGAAGCCGAGAGGACTGGTAGTGGTTACTGGACCTACCGGCAGCGGTAAAAGTACCACCCTGGCAGCCATGATTCAGTACTTGAATACTCATGAGAGTCGCCATGTGGTTACCATCGAAGACCCCATAGAATATGTTTACCATACCGTTAAATGTGCTGTGACCCAGCGTCAGTTGGGCAGTGATACCCTATCATTTGCTAATGCCCTAAAGCATATCTTGAGGCAGGACCCGGATGTGATTCTGGTCGGTGAGATGAGGGACCCGGACACTGCTGATGCCGTCCTTACCGTAGCTGAGACCGGGCACTTCATATTAACTACCGGTCATGCCCCCAGTGCTACTCAGGCAATGGAGAGAATAATTGATTTGTTCCCACCTCATCAGCGCCACCTGGCTCAGACACGACTGGCCTCTCTACTTATTGCTGCGTTGTGTCAGGTGCTCGTGCCCCGGGCCGACGGCTCGGGAAGGATAGCCGCCGTGGAAATCATGCTCGGCAATCCGGCGGTGAAAAGCCTCATTCGCGAAGGTAAACTCTACCAGCTACCCAATGTAATCCGTACCCACCGGGAAATGGGTATGATTTCGCTCGACGAAGCCCTGGTCGCTCTCTATCTTAGGGGAATCATCAGTGGCAAAACCGTGCTTGATTTCTGCAACGACCGCCAGGAAGTGGAAAAGCTCATCGGCAAGTTAAGATTATAGCCAGGCACGTATAAATCCTAAATTCTAATTTCTAAACTCCAAACAAATCCAAATATCAAAACTGCCTCCTTCCTTAAATCTCCCCCTTAAAGTAAGGGGGAATAAAGGGGGTTATCTCCATAATTCCCATAACTCCCTTTGCCCCTCTTATCTTAAGAGGGGTAAGGTTTATATAGTGGTTCTTGCCTTTTGTCATTGCGAGCGAAGCGTGGCAATCTCATTGGCCCCTCCGGGATTGCTTCGGCACTATCGTGCCTCGCAATGACGGAGTGGAGGTGTCATTGCCCCGAAGAAATCCAAATTACAATTGAAATCCGAATGCTTAAATGCCAAAACTATTCTGTTTTGTCATTGGGATTTTGAGCTTGATTTGGCATTTGGACTTCGTCATTTGATACTGACTACTGACTACTGACTACTGACTACTGACTACTGACTACTGACTACTGACTACTGACTACTGACTACTGACTACTGACTACTGACTACTGTCTACTGACTACTGACTACTGACTACTGTCTACTAGTTTTGGGATTTCGTGCTTGGGATTTAGGATTCCCCCCCTCAGGATTTAGTGTCGATGTTGTCTGACAGGAAGCAATCTGCTATCATTCTAAGCAAGGGGGATTATGGCAAAGTTCTTAGTTTATCTGGAGGTGGCGGAGGAGGGCGGCTACATAGTGAGCTGTCCGCAGTTGCCAGGCTGTGTTACACAGGGTGAGACTGCGGAGGAAGCCCTGGCAATGGTTAAGGATGCCATTCGTGGGTATATAGCATCCCTGCAAAAGCACGGCGAGCCTATCCCACCAAGCCTTGAAGAAAGAATAGCCAAGGCAGAAGTCATTAACGTATGACTAGAATGCCAGTCCTCAAGCCAAAGGAGGTCGTATCTATCCTGGAGAAGGCTGGTTACTACATAGACCATACCACGGGAAGCCATTACATTATGCGTAATCCCGACTACTCTCAGCGCATACCGGTTCCTTATCACGCTAAAGACATCAAAAAGGGCGTTCTACATTCAATAATTAAACAGTCCGGGTTAAGTAAGGAAGAGTTCCTGTCTCTGCGCCCGTAATCTGAAGCTGCTACGCTGCTCGTAATGGCAGGTGGGGGTATCATTGCGAGGCACGACTTGTCGGGGCGAGAACCCTCAGGACTCGCAATGACAAGGGGAAGAGAGTTCCTAACAAGGACAGAAGTGCGCTGACTTGGTCAGCCTCGCAATGACAGAGCCAGTCTATAGCTTTTCCCAGCTATCTTTATCTATTCCTGCTTGCTTAAGAATCCTCGAGAGTAATTCCCTTCCGACGTCTCTTCGGTGCGGATTGGGAAGTCGCAAGCGAATCGTGCCTTTGAACATAAATTGGTGTTTCCCACCAGAATAGGGACCTTCGAAACCTAAGATTTGCAAATATCTGATTAGCTCAGTTCTTTTTACAGATCCAAGGCGGGGCACTAAACTGCTTCCTCTACCAGCAATTTAATTCCGTCAACAACCGGCAACGGTAGATGGCGAGATATGCCAAGCATAATCCATTCCTCCAGGACTTCTTTCAGTTCGCTGCGACATGTTTCCAAGTCCTCGGCATTGGCATAAACGCCATCAAACCCGGGGATATGTCCGTAAAATGTATTGTCATCACTGAGGATTTCATATTTTGCCTTCCTCATAGCTGCTTCGATATACTCTGTTAGCATGACTCTCCTCTGTGCCAATTGTAATATAAGCCGGCGAACACTGTCAAAAGAAGCTGTGCCGAGTCCTTCCGTTCTGCCATTCTGAGCGGGGCGAAGAATCTAACAGCGCTCAGAATAAACTCCACGTGGCAACCCTATTATCCCCACCGAGATTGCTTCGGCACTGTCGTGCCTCGCAATGACAAGAGGGGTGTCCTTGGTACTCTTGACTTTGATATTGTTCGGGATTTGAATCGTGAAGGAAAGGATTCCTTCACGCCTCGGACCTACTGACTACTGACTTCTGACTACTTTCGTATAGAAACGCCTACCGGCGGAGCTGGCATTTGCCGACTCCGCCGGTAAGTTATTCCACATCAGTTGTCTAGTGTCTTCCTTGTGACGCTCTGACCGACTTACCTGATCCACTTGCCATGACTTCCGCCCAACCCAGCGACGCCCGGGTCCCAGTTGAGTCCGTCCCAGCCGGTGCCGGTCAACACCCAGCCATAGCCTGTGTCACCTGAGTCGAAAGTGTAGTAGCCGGTAAGGTTTCCTGCGAGGAAGTCAGTAATGTCATCTGAGTCGCCGGGCCATGCTTCGTTCTCGGCGTAGTAAGCCAGCTCTGCCGTTTTCACATTCTCCACCTCACTGTTGGCTGCGCTCAGTTTCCCCGTGGTCATAAAGGCACCTAGATTGGGGATAACCACGGCGGCGATAATGCCCAGAATGGCCACCACGATGAGCAACTCGATGAGGGTGAAACCCCTCTCTCCACGGTGCATCTTGTTCATAAGACTTTTCATTTCTGTTTTCTGTTTTTTCCTCCTTTTTTTGATTTTTTTGGAGCTTCGCTCCGGTAATTTGTTTTACAGGCACGTTATCTCATAACTCGCTTTTACCTCCTCTTGCCGGTTTTCTGGATTCGTCTCCAGTAATTTATTGTATATAGTATAGTATAGCGCGCTCCCCATAGCCGTCAATCGCCCATTAGTAATAGGAAAATAGTATTAGCTCCGCCGTATGAGTGTGTCATTGCGAGCGCCTGAAAGGTACGTGGCAATCTCATTGCCCTTTCAGAGATTGCTTCGGCACTATCGTGCCTCGCAATGACGGAGGGGGAGAATGTGCCTCGCAATGACAGAGGGGGTACACCGGGATTGCGGAGCTTGTTCCGAGTGAAACGAAGAATCTCGGGATCCGCCACGACAGAGAGGGGGGTCATTGTCTCAGAGAAGCTCAAATGCCAGAACTACCTCTTTCCTTAAATCTCCCCCTTAAAGTAAGGGGGAGAAAGGGGGTTATTTTCATAAGTCACCCCCCCTCTTATCTTAAGAGGGGAATTTTTGGAAAAATTAATGAAATCAGGTTGCTCAGGTGGCAAAACCATTTAGTCCTTTGGATTTTGATATTGTTCAGGATTTGAATCGTGAAGGAAGGGATTCCTTCACGCCTCGAACCTACTGACTACTGGCTACTGGCTACTGATGGCTGAATGCTTATGTTTGTGATTCAGAATTTTCCTGCGTGGGTGGCTCCAGTTGCTCGACCTCAAAGACCCTTATTCCCTGACGCTTAGCAAACTGCCTGGCTTCCTTGGTAAGTCCGGGAACGGCAATAAAGACCTTATCCAGAATACCGGCATCATAAGCCTTGTCGTCAAAGTCGAATATCCTATCCAGTCCCATCGGCTTCTCATCCGCCTCGATGCCGATAGCGATACGATGGGTAATGATGCCCTCGTCTCTGGTAGCCAGTATGTCTATGTTATGGGCAGCGCCAGACCGGCCCTGGACTTCAGCATTTTCCTTTACTCTGTAGCCCTGTTTCTTCAGGTATTGTATAAGCTGTGAGTTGGACTTAAATTCAAAAGGCTCCTTCACTATTTCCCGGCCTGGCTGGGGACTACTCATCAGCACTATCTCCAGGTCCTTGGGTTCGAGCACTTTTATCCTCTGATAGCTGGCAAATTTCTCTGCCTCTTCTCCTAACCCGGGGATGATAATCAGTACTTTATCATGAATGCCGCTGTCGTAGGCTTTGACATCAAAGTCCAGTATCCTGTCCAGTCCTATCTTATCCCTGGCAATCTCAATCCCGATAGCGACATTATGGATAACGACGCCGTCATCCCTGGTAGCCAGTATATCTATGCTGTGTTCTGCTCCCGACCTCCCTTTTACTCTGGCATTTTCCGTTACTTCGTAGCCATGCTGCCTCAAGAGTTTTATAAAATGTGCTTTAGGCTGAAGTTCAAATTCCAGCCAGCTTCTCTTCGATTCATCAAAGCTATACGAGTAGATAATTACCTCGCTAACCTCATCCTCAGTGGCAAGCGAGGAACATTTCAGGCAGCGCCACTTTATCAACGGCACATTAAATATCTCGCTGCAACCACGGCACTTGTATAGCACTCCCTGGCTCTGGTAGTCGTCGCCCAGAGTCCGCAGCTCCATTTTACACCTGGGACATACATATCTACCCTTGGCTGCAAATTCATCTTCAACGCCGACATACTTGCAGGCAAAGTGCTCGAGGATTCTGCCCCGGACAATGTCTCCCGAGCTGCATTTAGGGCAGTGGATGCTTGGCCTTAAATTTATTGACTGGCACCGGGGACAACGGAGGAGCCTGTCGAAGAAACTCTTTTTCAATATACCCTTATCAGCCAGGGATTCCATAATTGCTACTGCTTCCTTGCCCTTGACTTTTAGTGTTTGCTCAACGACTGGATAGATGAAGCCCTGCTCAGTGGTGAAATCAAACTGGGGTTTAATAGCAACAATCCTCGCCGCCAGCATTTCAGCCACCAACTTCATCTCCATATCGTTTTTTTCACTGCCGCTTACGGCTTGTGAGGTTTCTGTTGTTTCTACCGCCTTATCGATTTCTTCCATGTCTTGCCTCCATTCACGTAGTTAGAAAAGTATAATTCGCAATTATTGCAGAAGTCAATGACAAAAAAGTACTAGCTTTGTGAGCCCTTCGCTCCTCCTGTTACTCTGAGCCCTTTCTCTTTTGTCATTGCGAGCACCTCACCTTTTTTGTCGTTGCAAGCGAAGTGCGGCAATCTCTACGACTAAATCCTAAATTCTAATTTCTAAACTCTAAACAAATCCGAATGTCAAAACTCAAAATCCTAAACAGTTTGAGCATTCGTATTTTGATGAGAAGAATTAACTTTTCCGTATCTTTTGTTTAGGATTTTGTGCTTGGGATTTAGGATTTCCCCCACCGAGATTGCTTCGGCACTATCGTGCCTCGCAATGACAGGAGGGAAAGTGCCCCGCAATGACAGGAGGAGGGTGTCGGTACTCGCCTCTTGTGTGTCATTGCGAGGCACGACTTGTCGGGGCGTGGCAATCTCATAATTCATCATACAGGTCATGCCATTCTTTGTTTGTACTATTAATCAACTGGACCTTCTTCTGTCTTGAACCAGCCTTTATTTGCTTCTCCCTTAAAATGGCATTTTCTATGTCCTCAAAGACCTCATAATATACCAGTTTGACGATGTTGTATTTCTTGGTGAACCCATCAGCTAGCTTTGCCTTGTGCTCGTAGACTCTCCTTATTAAATCACTGGTCACGCCCACGTAGAGCACGGTGTTCCTATTGTTGGTCATTATGTAAATATAATAGTGCTTGCTCACCACCACCATTGTACCAGAGATTGCTTCGGCACTATCGTGCCTCGCAATGACAGGGGGAAAGTACCTCGCAATGACAGGAGGGAAAGTGCCCCGCAATGGCGGGAGGAGGGTGTCGGTACTCGCCTCTTGTGTGTCATTGCGAGCGAAGCGCGGCAATCTCCAGCCTTGCCAGCCATAACGGAATTGCGAAGCCTGTTCCGAGCGTAAGCGAGGAATCTCGCTCATCACAACGACAAGAGAGGTATCATTTTGAGACCTGACAGGTTGGGGCGCGACAATCCCTCGTTTTGGTCATTGGTATTTGATGCATTGATATTGTCCGGGATTTGAATCGTGCGTGAAGGAAAGGATTCCTTCACACCTCGACCCAAAATCCAATCTCCGAACAAATCCAAATGCTTAAATGTCAAAACTACTCCTCCTTGTCATTGGGATTTTGAGCTTTATTTGGCATTTGAGCTTTGTCATTTGACCTTTGACTTTCTATGGAGTTAGTTTACTGCCGAGGGAGGGACTCGAACCCACACTCCCTTGCAGGAAGCGGATTTTAAGTCCGCCGCGTCTACCATTCCGCCACCTCGGCACAGCAAATGGAGAAGGCGGCGGGCGGATTCGAACCGCCGCATGGGGGTTTTGCAGACCCCTGCCTTAACCTCTTGGCTACACCGCCGCAGATGCCAAATTTAGTGGAGCGGAAGACGGGATTCGAACCCGCGACCTCTTCCTTGGCAAGGAAGCATTCTACCGCTGAACTACTTCCGCTCTGAATAAATTTTACCGACTTTTCTTAGTCCCCGCAAGATAATCCTGGTGCCGAGGGGGAGATTTGAACTCCCACGGGCTTTCGCCCACCACCCCCTCAAGATGGCGTGTCTACCTATTCCACCACCTCGGCCTGGCAGGGGTGGCAGGACTCGAACCCGCGACCTGCGGTTTTGGAGACCGCTGCTCTAGCCAAACTGAGCTACACCCCTGAATTAGCATTATTATATCAAAAAATGTCCCTGGGGCGACTCAAACGCCCGACACGTTGTTTAGAAATATCTGGCTATGTTTCTTATCCATATAATGTTTGCCCATGCTGAGGAGATATATTTAATTTATAATACTTAAGAAGGAGGTGCAGAGATTATGTCTGTACAGATTTATGACGCCAAACAAAACAAGGTGGTGACGGTAGAGAAAATCGAGAGGTCGGATGCGGACTGGAAGAAGTTACTGACCGAGAAGCAGTATGAAATCACTACTAAGAAAGGAACGGAAGCTCCGGGTACCTGCACCTTCAGTACTGTCCACGAGCCGGGTATCTTCCGGTGTGTACGCTGTGGCACCGACCTTTTCCATAGTTCCACCAAGTTCGAATCGGGGACAGGCTGGCCTAGTTTTTATGAGCCAGTCTCACCGTCGAACGTGGTAGAACAGCCTGATGTGAGCCTGGGAATGGTGCGAACGGAAATCCTCTGTGCCCGTTGTGACTCACACTTAGGTCATGTATTTGATGATGGCCCGCCGCCGACCGGTAAACGTTATTGTATGAACGGCCTTGCGCTAAAATTCATATCCGAGGAGCAGCTATGAACCAGGCAGTCTCATTGGAAGTTGCTACCCTCGCCGGCGGTTGTTTCTGGTGTATCGAGGCGGTTTTCAGGGAAATTGACGGTGTTGAGAAAGTTGTTTCCGGCTACACCGGTGGCACCACTGTTAATCCGACATACGAGCAGGTCTGTAGTGGGAAAACTGGCCATGCTGAGGCGGTTCAGATAAGGTTCGACCCTTTAAAGATATCGTATCGGGAAATCCTGGAGATTTTCTTCTCCATCCATGACCCAACGACACTGAACCGGCAGGGGGTGGATGTAGGCACTCAGTATCGTTCGGCAATTTTCTACCACAGCGAGCAGCAAAAAGCCACTGCCGAGGAGCTTATTGGAGAACTTAATAAAGCTCAACTGTGGAAGAAACCCATCGTCACGCAGATTGCTCCCCTGCTTACGTTCTATCCTGCAGAGGACTACCACCAGAGATACCTTTCTCGACATCCAGAGCAAGGATACTGCCAGACAGTAATTTCTCTCAAGCTCAACAAGTTCCGCCAGCAATGCTTAAAGCGCCTGAAGAAATGATTCGGATTAGGCAAATCGTTGCACTTCACAAGTCTGGAAGTAGCAACCTCACATCTTGCCACATTTACATATGAAGACTTTAAGAGAGTAAATCTGTATGGTGCCCCTGGGGCGACTCGAACGCCCGACACGCGGTTTAGGAAACCGCTGCTCTATCCACTGAGCTACAGGGGCATGCCGCTACCCAAACCTCCGCCGTGCCATAGCTCTTCCACAAGTTTCTGATTTTTATGTCAACCAAAATCCCTAACTACATCTCCAGAGAGACCCTTCGTTAACTCGGTTTTCGAAGGGCACTCTAGCCAGCCTTTCAAAATTTTCTGGTGGAGATAGGGGGATTCGAACCCCCGACCTCTGCGATGCGAGCGCAGCGCTCTCCCAACTGAGCTATATCCCCGCAACCTGAATTCTACGAGGATTAATGACCTCGGTCAAACTCACAGCACAAAAGCGGCTTAGGTTCGAAGTTTAGTTAGCGCTACTTCGGCAGCATTCACAATAGGGTAAGGTATAGGTGAGGGCGTGAAGAAAGGATGGGTACCGTACTGAAAAGTAGCAACTTCATTGGCCGTCATCCTGTTTTGTATCAAAGCCGCAAGTACGTTAACAACCTCTCCAACAGTTGAGCCGCCGCATACCTGCCCACCGAGTATTTCCTGAGTCGCCCTCTCAAACACCAATTTTACTCTGAACTCTTTGGCGCCAGGAATGGAGCCCGGGTGCTTATCCGGGGTCTTAACCTCACCTGTCACAACATCAAAACCCGCTTGTTTTGCCGCCGTCTCAGTAAGCCCGGCCAGGCCTGTACCTGAATCTCCTATAATGGTGGCAAAACTGCCAATTACCCCTTCGTTTCTCCTTTTCAAGCCAAACAGGTTGGCGCCAACAATCCTGGCCTCATTGCAAGCAATAGAAGCAAGCCTTAAGGGAGAAGGTTTTTTGGTGAAGAAGGACCTCTTTTCAGCACAGTCGCCAATAGCAAAAATATCTTTATCGCTCGTCCTGCCATAGTCATCAACCCATATCCCTTTGGTCTCCCCTATCTGAAGGCCAGCCTTTTGAGCCAGTTCAGTATTAGGACGCACTCCAATACACATAAATGCCAAGTCTGCTTTTAGTTCTTCCCCAGTGTTAAGCCTGACTCCTTCAACCTTCTTCTCTCCTAAAATTGCTTCTGCTTGGACTTTCGTCTTTACGCCTATCCCTCTTTCTCTCAACCTGTCCTCTACCACAGAACAAAAGTCCTCGTCAAAGACAAGCTGGAGGCAGTGAGGCAACATTTCCACAATAGTGACGTTTAATCCTCTTTTCTTCAGTTCATCAGCAAACTCCAGGCCTATAAATCCACCTCCGATAATCACTACATCCTTTACCTCATCTAACGTTTTAAGCAAGCTGTTCAAGTAGTCCACATCCTTTTTGGCGCAGAAAACGTTTCCCAAATCCTTACCGGGTATAGGAATTATGATTGGCAATCCGCCAGTAGCTAATACCAACTTCTCATATCTTATGGACTTTCCACTTGCCGTAGCGACTGCTTTTGTCTCCCTGTCTATGGAAGTAGCCTCGTCAACGATAAAATCAATATTATTGCCTGTCAGCAGTGTGTCAGGTATTATATTTTTCTCTGGTGTTCCTACAGTGCCGAAAATGTATGGAAGTCCGCAGGGAACCAAAACCTGTCCCTCTTTTTCTTTCCTGATGACGGTTACTTTAACGTCCTTGTAATGCCTCTTCGCTGTTATGCCAGCAACAGGACCTCCAGCACTGCCACCTATAATCAATACATCTGTCTTGTCCATCTTTACCTCCTATTTATTTTATTGCTTCGCTTGTCAAAACATTCAGATTCTACCTTCCATTTACTGCCTCAGTCAAGGCGTTGTCCCAGGCTTGGCAAACTTGCTATACTAGCTTAAGGTCCATGGACTATGAAATTGTCATCGGTCTGGAGGTTCATACTCAGCTATTAACCAAGAGCAAGATGTTCTGTAGCTGTAGCACCGATTATGCCAGTGCACCTCCCAATACCCACGTCTGCCCCATCTGCCTGGGCATGCCCGGCGTCCTCCCTAGCATCAATGAAAAAGCAATAGAATATACGATAATGACCGCCCTGGCTTTAAATTGCACCATCCCCGAATATAGCAAATTCGACCGCAAGAACTACTTTTACCCTGACCTGATGAAAGGTTACCAGATTTCTCAGTATGATGCTCCCATTGGAAAAGGAGGTTGGCTAACCATTGATAGCAATGGTACCAGGAAAAGAATCAATATCACCAGGGTGCATCTCGAAGAGGACGTCGCTAAATTGTGGCACAGGGGGGATTACAGTCTGGTAGACGTCAATCGCTCTGGGGTGCCGTTGATGGAGGTTGTTAGTGAGCCCGAAATAAGTTCCGCCGAAGAGGCTCGGGATTACCTTATCAGATTGCGCAATATCTTGCGTTATCTGGGGGTGTCCACCGGCAATATGGAGGAAGGAAGCTTTAGATGTGATGCCAACATAAGTATCCGCCCGGCGGCTAGTAAAGAGTTTTTACCCAAGGTGGAAGTTAAAAACATGAATAGCTTCAAAGCTGTTTACCAAGCCCTGGAATATGAATCGAGGCGACAAGAAAAGGTGCTTGAGGAAGGTGGAGAACTGGTACAGGAGACCAGAGGTTGGATAGAGGAATCAGGTATAACAGTGACCCAGAGGACCAAAGAGTATGCTGATGATTACCGATATTTTCCCGAGCCTGATTTGCCTCCCCTGGTCTGGGACCGACCCTGGATAGAGGAAATCAGAGCAAGGATCCCTGAATTACCCGAAGCACGCAGAGACCGATTTATGACCCAATATGGCTTGTCCATGTACGATGCTAATATTCTAACCAGTTCCAGGGCCATGGCCGATTATTTTGAAAACTGCGTTAAGCTAATGGACCCCGGCAAGGCCAAGACAGTTAGTAACTGGCTTTCAGGAGATTTCAGCCGACTGCTTAACGCTACCAACACTGAGGTTGAAAGTGTTAAAATAAGTCCGAAACATCTGGCAGAAATGCTTGATTTTGTAGATAATGGTACTATAAGCGGACCGGCTGCCAAGGCAGTGTTTGAGGAGATGTTTCACAGTGGCAAGGGAGCCGGAGATATTATAACGGAAAAGAAACTCAGCCAGATTAGCGATGCCAGTGAAATAAGTGAGGTGGTAAAACAAGTGATTGCCAGTAATACCGGGGCAGTAGCAGATTATAGCTCTGGCAAACAGCAAGCCTTGACGTTTATTATAGGGCAGGTAATGAAAGCTACCCGAGGAAGGGCTAATCCAGGCGTGGTGAGAGAGATTATTATACAGGAGCTAGGAGGGAAATAAATTGGCTACTTATTTTCTTATCGCCCAGATATTAGTATCAATAGCCTTAATTACCACAGTACTATTTCAGTTACGCGGTGGAGGCATAGGGGGTATCTTTGGGCAAGCTGACTCAGTGTATCGAACTCGGCGAGGGATAGAAAGCACCCTTTTCAAGCTGACCATAATCTTAGTTGTCCTGCTTGTTGTTTTTGCTGTTTTAATTGCTACTCATGCTTAGTATCTGTAGATGAGTTCCATAATAACCCTGACTACCGACTTTGGTTATGATGATGCTTATGTTGCTGCTGTGAAAGGCGCTATCTTAAGCACTAACCCTGAAGCTAATATTGTAGACATCAGCCATTCTATCGAGCCGCAGAATATCCTTCAAGCTGCTTTCATACTCAGTGTTGCTTATCGCTACTTCCCTAAGCAAACAATTCATGTGGCTATTGTTGACCCCGGCGTAGGTAGTGAGCGCCAGGGGATAATACTGAAAACACCTTCGGCCCTCTTCGTCGCCCCTGATAATGGCATCCTCAGCTATATAATTGATGATTTATTTCTCGTTGAAAGCCGCCCATTGACCGAGCATACTCGTGATCTTAAAGAGATAGTATTTAAGACGGGCCTTGAAGCTGTAGCCATTACTGACCCTCGCTTCTGGCGGCATCCAGTTAGCCCTACCTTCCATGGAAGAGATATTTTTGCCCCGGTGGCTGCCGGCCTCTCTCTAGGCATTTCCCTTTATGAATTCGGGGAGAAAATCAGGTCCCTGCATGTCCTCTCTATTCCAAAGCCGTACCTTGACGCAGAGGGTAATTTAGTTGGCCGGGTCTTACATATTGACCGCTTTGGCACCTTGATTACAAATATTAAAAGCAGTGACTTGCCTGGAAAGGATGTCCTGGTTGAGATGGCTGGGCATCGTATTCAAGGTATCAGCAGTTACTACGCGCAAAGTGAAGGGATAATGGCTATCTCGGGCAGCAGCGGTTATCTTGAAGTATCGCTAAGAGACGGAAGCGCTTGTGATTTCTTGGGCGTGGTGGTGGGAGACGAAATAAAGGTGATTTCGGTTATATAGTGAGGAGATATCAATGCGGTAATATATGTTGATGCCCTGGACATGGGCTTGAACGAAAAGGGCTTCAAGTGAGAGAAACTAATGAACAAAAAAGGTGCCTGGTAATTGCGGCGATAGTAGTACTGCTTCTGGCTTCGTCTTGCATGGCATCAATTATCACCGGCCTGGAAGCTGAGCCAAACTGGACTGCTCCTTTGGATAATCTCCAGGTGACGTGTATTACTTCGGACCCTGATGGCGGCGAGCTAAGTTATGAATGGTCAACCACCGGAGGTAATATTACCGGCACAGGGCCTGAAGTTATCTGGACTGCTCCTGAAGAAGTTGGTATGTATGACATCACAGTCGTGGTTACTAATAGTCAGGGCGGGAAAGATACAGAATCAATAACTCTCTTCGCGTCAAATGGTCCTCCTCCAATTATTGAAGACCTGATCGTTACTGCCGAACACCCATATTTGAAAGAAACTACTACCGGATACAAAGCTGCGAAAACGTACGATTACTATATTGAGTGCATTGCTTCAGACACGGACAGCGGACTCGTTGAACTGGTTTATGAATGGTCATGCGATGGCGGCGAAATTTCCGGGGAGGGCCCTATGATTACCTGGACTGCACCGAATACGGCCGGCGACGTTACAGTCATGGTAAAAGTGTCGGATGACGCGGGTAATTGGGTCAGAGAGAGCATAACCTTCGAAGTGGTGGAATGCGTAAAATGTGTGTTTTGGTGATGTTGGGAGACAAATGTCAGCTTCGGTTAAGGGCATAGTTCTCAAGGTAGAGACCTGCACACCATGGACACTCCATATAGAAGATGCCTGAAAAGTAACGAAACTCGGCGCGTTTTGCTCGGTGAAGACATAAAACAGCTCTTCAGTTGCAGCGCTACTTTACAGCCTGGATACCTTTACTCAAACTAAGCAAGAACATGTGGTAGTTTCCATTACCCTTATAAAAGTGGTAATATCTTACGCAATGCCTAGGATACAGGCTTAAACGAAAGAGGTTTAAAGGGAGAGAAACTAATGAGCAAAAAAAGATGGCTGGTAATTGCGTTAGTTGTGGTTGCGGCAGTACTACTTGCTATCCTATTGGACATGCTGCTAGCCAATCATGTGCCAGCTATCACCGCCCTGGAAGCGCCGCAGAGAGTTCTTCCTTCGGGAAGCTGCCAGATTGTGTGTAATGCTACAGACCGTGATGGCGACGAGCTAAGCTATAACTGGACGGCTAGCGGAGGCGAAATAAGTGGGGGAGGAGCTACGGTTACCTGGACCGCGCCTGGCTCTGCTGGCTCCTATAATGTTACAGTCATGGTGACTGATGGTCGTGGCGGCGAGGTTATGGGCCAGGTAACCATCGAAGTGAGAACCGATAAGCCGCCAACTATTAACAACCTGGTAGCCGATGCAGACTGGGCTCTTCCTTCGGGTAATATCCAGGTGACATGTACTGCTTCAGACCCTGATGACGATGAGCTGAGCTATAAATGGACAACCGATGGAGGTGATATTTCTGGTACAGGCGCGGCTGTAAACTGGACTGCTCCCCAAGAAACTGGCATATACTACGTCACAGTGGTGGTTACCGATGGTCATGGTGAGGAAGATACAAGGTCGGTAATTCTCAGCGTGAACCTTGGTACTCCGCCAGCTATTGAAAAATTGTGTGTTACTCCCGAAGGGCACAAATACTTGAGAGAAAGCGGGACGGTTGGCTGCGATTACGACGTCTGGAAAAACAGCGATTACGATATTGAGTGCATTGCTTCAGGCACGGGTGAACTGGTTTATGATTGGCTCTATGATGGTGGCGAGATTTCCGGAGAGGGCTCTACGATTACCTGGACTGCCCCGAGTAAGACGTTGGTTAAAATTACAGTCACGGTAATAGTGTCTGATGCCGTTGGTAATAGTGTAGGTAAGAACGTAGTCTTACACGTGACGTCCTGTACATGTGGTTCCTGGGGATTAGAATTAGGATGTAAATAGCGATTCTAGTTAAGGATATAGTCTTCCCAGTGTCGTCGACCCACACACCACGTGCTTTTCATACAGAATATGCCTGAAGAATTATTCAAACGATAGTTTCCATCACCACTATAATAGTGGTAATATATTATGTGATGCCCTGAATACAAGCTTGAACGAAGGAAGCTCCAGGGAGAGGAAGCAATGAACAAAGAAAGCTGTCTAGCGATTATGGCGATAGCAGCGTTGCTCTTAGCCTCATCTTGCACAGCCAACTATCCGCCAACTATCACCAGCCTGGAAGCTGAGGCAGACTGGACCGCTCCCTTAGGTAGTATCCAGGTGATATGTAATGCTTCAGACCCTGAGGGCGGCGATCTAAGCTATGGGTGGGCAGCCAACGGAGGTAGTATTAATGGTACGGGGCCTGAAGTTATCTGGATTGCCCCTGAAGAAGTTGGTATGTACGATATCACAGTTGTGGTCGAGGATAATTTTGGTAGAAAAGTCACAGGAGCGATAGCTCTCACCGCGTCAAACGGCACTCCGCCAATTATTGAAAACCTGATTGTTACTGCCGAGCACAAATATTTGAAAAAAACCACTACCGGGTACAAGGTCGCGAAAACATACGATTACAATATTGAGTGCATTGCCTTAAATACAACGCCTGGCGAACTGGTTTACGAATGGTCATGCACAGGCGGCGAGATTTCTGGAAATAGCTCCTCGATTAACTGGACTGCCCCGAATACGGAGGGTTACGTTACAGTCAAGGTAAAAGTATTTGATGACGCAGGCAATTGGGTAAAGAAGAGCATAGTTTTCGAGGTGGTGTCTTGCACATCATGTGCGTTTGGATAATGTTAGGAGATAATTAGCGATTCCAGCCAAGGGCATAGTTTTCCAAGTGGCGATCTGCACACCACGTGCATTTCATATAAAAATCCCAAACAGGGTAGGCTACTTTGAGGTAGCATTTATCAATGTATAACAGGTTGATCAATTTTTTGAAAAACACTTTCCAGGATCGCTTCAAGAGATACCTGATTATATCCCTGATAATCTTAGGAATAGTTATCGGATTCACGAGTCGGGGAACGGCAGGTACGGGTGATATCGATTTCTTTTATCTTCCTAACTGTTCACACTGTGAGGCACAAAGGCTATTTAATGAAAAGTTAGCCGAGAAATACCATATTCAAATTGTTGAACACGACGCCACTATACCTCAAGGATATGCCCTGTTGCGGGAAAAGCTTGCAGAGCTAGGGATAGAAGCCGAGCCGGAGTTTCCCATAACAATCTTCGGAAATCAAGTATTTGGTGGGTGGGAATCCGAGCAAACAACGGGCAGAGCGATTGAGGAAGCCTTGGAACAATGCCTGGCGGGGCACTGCCCGCCGTCGGCAGGTGAAAAACCCAGAGACACGATTGTGCTACCGTGGATAGGGGAAATTGTACTTTCTGATTATTCTCTTCCAGCTTTGGCGGTAGTCTTGGGTCTTGTGGACGGCTTCAACCCCTGCGCCATGTGGGTGCTTGTTTACCTTATATCCCTGGTAGCAACCTTGAGAGATAAAAAAAGAATATGGCTGATTGTCGGCTCTTTTGTTTTGGCTTCAGGCATTTTGTATTTTCTGTTCATGACAGTATGGCTAAATCTTTTCCTGTTCATCGGTTATCTCAAGGTAGTCACAATTGTGATTGGATTGGTTGCCCTGGGCGGAGGGATATTACAGGTGAAGGGAGTGATAGAGACAAGAGGCGCCATTGTCTGTGAAGTTACTGACGAAGAATCCCGAAAGAAGACGATGAGTAAAGTACAGGAGATTGTCTCCTCTCCTCTGACCTGGGGGATTTTGGCAGGAATTATAGTTCTTGCCTTTACGGTAAATGCTGTCGAATTCGTCTGCTCAGCGGCGGTTCCGGCGATTTTCACTCGAGTTCTATCCCTGGCTAGTCTCACCACCTTCCAGTATTATGGCTACATCCTGCTATATGTTTTCTTTTTTATGCTCGACGACCTTGTTATCTTCGGCACAGCCGCTTTTGCTCTGACTTCAAGCCTGGGAGACCGATATGCGAAGTATACCAGACCGGTAGGTGCCACAATATTGATAATTCTGGGGGTACTGCTCCTCGGCTGCCTTTACTCCAGTCAGTTCGATTTTCTAAGGCCCCTATGTGGCGTACTATGGTAGACCGGCGGGTGCGGCTGCCGATTTTTGGTGCTTTTTAGGGCTCATAGCCCTGAGCCCAGTTCAAATACGCCAATCATTCTTAGTCCTATATAGACCATAAAGGCAATAAAGATATACCTTAATGGTTTCGCCGGCAGAGCATGTGCTGCCCGGGCCCCGAGCTGGGCCAGGGGTATGCTAGTAGCTGCCAGGCATATCCATATTGGCAAATTTATATAGCCTATGGAATAAGGGAGCAGGCCCGAAACTCCGAGCCCATTTACGCTATAGCCGATAATACCGCCAATGCTGGCGAATATTATTGAAGCCACCGATGTTCCCACAGCAATGTGCATAGGAAAATTTAATGCTAACACCAGCATGGGAACTATCAATGCCCCGCCACCCAGCCCTGTTAGCCCGCTTACCATGCCTATAGGGAAGCCGCAAGCTGCCACAAGCCCGAGATTTTCCCGTAGCTCTTCACCCTCTCTTCTCAACTTTGGCATTAATCCCAAGCCCATCCATAAAGCAACAGCCAGAACCAATCCTCCAAAGCCTATCTCCAGTATCTTATTCGGAAGATGGGCTGCCAGGGTAGCTCCAGCCACAGCCCCGACCAGGGCACATAAGCCTAAGGTTAAGGCAGTTTTCCAGTGAACTACCCTCTTCTTATTATGTCTCCAGGTGCCACTTATCGCCGTAGGAAAAATCACTAGCAAGCTTGTCCCGAAGGCTATTCTTATGGCAATATCTGGAGAGACACCCATAGCCAGGATAAGCCAGTAACTGACCGGAACCATGATGAAACCGCCACCAACCCCCAGCAGTCCGCTAGCGAAACCAGCAGCTGCCCCTGCGACCAGTAATATGGAGATATGAGTTGCTGTCAGCCTCTTTCCTTTCCTAGCTTGCCTTCAAACCAGCCAGGTTTGACAACCGCTCTTTCGTCTATTGAACGAACATAGGGCTTGATATCTAAAAGGGGGGTGCCGTCTATGGCGTCTAGCCCTTTCACTCTCAGGATATTCTTTTCCCTGGCTACTAGGTCCACTACAGTCAACCCCAAGGGA
>Ga0315548_1001312_pt1 | contig 21174 bp, 9 predicted proteins | sample SalMarSW160110MG_2_FD_202540 | JGI IMG/M metagenome (GOLD analysis project Ga0315548, IMG submission 202540) | Salt marsh sediment microbial communities from the Plum Island Ecosystem LTER, Massachusetts, United States - Salt Marsh Sediment SW1601-110 ...
GCTTCAATTGTCAGTCGCCCTCCGAGAGTTGTCTGATGCAGCCTGGGTCAGACATAAGATAGTCGTTATGGTACGTGAAGGCTCTTGCCCTGCATCCTCCGCAAACAAACTTGTACTCACATTTGCCGCAGCGCCCTTTCAGCTTTCCTCTGTCTCTTAGATCCTTAAAAACTGGAGAGTTAAACCAGATGTCTTCTAGCCGTTCCGTTTTTAGATTTCCGACTACTAGTGGAAGGAAGACACATGGTTGAACGTTCCCTTCTGGAGAGATGGCACAGTAGAATCGTCCAGCTCCACATCCTCCAATAAAGTCGGCGAGAGCCTTGGCTCTTTTGCTTATCTTAGTGGCTTGCATGTGTGCAAGGGGCATTATGATGTCATCTTGGGTTGGAGATTGAGACTGCAAAGCCACTCGAGCGAGTTGAGGAGTTGTACTCAATATGGCGATTTTATGGTCCTCCGACAACTTTCTATTTAGAAAAATTAGAAGCTCCTCTCGCTCTTGGGGAGAAAGATCAGCTGCCACTATGTCTTTGCCTCTGCCTACCGGTACAAAATTGAATAATGTAAATCTGTCAATTCCCATGTTTTCAGCCATTTCAAGCACTGCGGGGATTTCTGTTAGATTGTTTTTGGTTCCGGTTACTGCTATACAGGTGCAGATGTCTTCTTTCAGGCAATTCTTTAGTCCCTGTATCGTCTGGTCAAAGGCGCCACTTTTTCCCCTGAAGAAATCATGCGTCTTGGCGTTAGCTCCGTCAAGGCTCACTTCCACGTAATGGAGTCCAATTTCCTTAAGTTTTCTCACGTTCTCTTCGTTAAGCAGGGTTCCGTTTGTGGCTAAGGAGACATATAGTCCTGCGTCAACCGCGTGACGTGCAACTTCAAAGAAATCTTTTCTCATCAACGGTTCACCCCCTGAAAAGGCTAATGAGGTCACGCCAAAATCTGCTATTTGATCCACGACCTTTATGGCTTCCTCGGTTGAGAGTTCCATCTTGGAAATGTTTCCGGCGTTCAAGTAGCAGTGTTTACAGTTGAGGTTGCATTTGTATGTGAAGTTCCACACCACAAGGAAGGGAGCATGAATCTGTATGGGACGGTTAAAACCAAACTCAGCAAAGCCGTACACTATGCTTTTTATGGCTCTTCTAACGTAGGAGTCTGCAAAAAGTTTGGAAACACGGCTCTTTTCAACGGCTAACGCTGTTTGTATGAAATCGATCCAGAACTCTATGACTCTAGCGTAAAGGTTACAGGAGGAGCATTTTAAGTAATTCTTGCCAGCGTAATTGTCTAGCGCGGTTTCAAGGGGGGTCCTGTTACATTCTAGGCATTTTTTTAGAGTGGTTTTCAGCATCCATTTTACGGGTGGCGTCTTGAGGACGGAGTTCCAGAGTTTTTCGTTTGTTAACAGATTCATCGAAATCTTTCCAGAGTGCTGTTTTTAGGTACCGTTACTAGGTTAGTAGTGGAAACGGGAAAAATAAACTTACCGAGAAAAAGATGATTAACACTATAAGCGACATAAAGAGAAACAGCATGTTGTTGGTATGTTCAAGGTGCAAAAAATATGTGTTAAAAAAGTTCCTCAATTTCTTCGCCTACTGTATAGCCTAGATTCAACCGAACCTGAAGAGACGCGCGAATTGTAAGTCCTATAAGGCAGTACCTAGTTTGATTGTGGCGTTGTCTGCTGGGTTCCCAGCATCCTTCGGGGAAAATTAGGAAAAACCTTATGTGCTTGTAAAGGTGTAGGTCCTGCAGGCCATCTCATCCCTTTCCAACCATGGTATACATAATTTCTTCCTAACTTTCGTTAGCGTTACCACGTTCTAATTGAAAAAAAGAGGGGGTTGAGGGTTTTATTGTCGTTTTCTGAATACCCAATATGCAACTATGCCGATGACAACTGCTACTGCAACAGCTGCTATTATAGCGATTTCTGTGGTGATGAACGGCGCTTCTGCAGGTTCTTCAGGTTCTTCAGGTTCTATTGGCTCTGCCGGTGTTGGTGCTGCGGTCACTCCGACGTGGGTTGATCCATATGACATCCAGTATGAGTCGTCTCCATAGAAGGTGGCCAAGATCGTGTACGTGTCTTCGTCTGGTGGGGCCCACTTATACGCGAAGCCGTTGACGTCGCTTGTAACGGTGCCTATGTCAATGTAGCTGCCGTCTGCACCAAAGGCTTCCAGCTTCACTGGAACCCCAGTTGCGTCCATGGGACATGGCTTCTGCATATATACGTACTCCATCCACGGACCCATGCTTTCATCAGACACGACTGGAACTCCATTTGGGAAACGTGCAGCCTGTTCGTCTTGCTTTGTGCCTGCAGACAGATCAGTCACTGTTCCCGTAATCAGTACGCTATCTCCTTTTGGAACAACATCGTCTTGAACTGAGACCGTGGTGGCGCTTGGTCCCTTGCCGATGCAGTATATTTGATTGTCGTAATAATTGTAGTATGCCAGGAAGCCGTCTGCAATAACAGCGGTCGTTGTGCCTCGGCCTCCAGTTTGGCCAGACCATCCCAATAAAGTCCACAGTTCCTCTCCAGTGAAAGCGTCAAGGCATCGTACCCTTTCACCCTTGTATAGCGGGTAGTTGGGAGAATGCTCATTGTTGAATACATAGACTTTTCCGTCGGCAATAGCAGATATGAAGATGGGATAATTACCCCAAATTGTTTCAACACCGCTGTTAGTATTGTTGTATTCCCATAGTATGTTTCCGTTCGTCATATCATAGCAATGTATTTCTCCGCCATAACCCTGCACATAGAAATTGCCGTAAGCAGCAAAGGCTTTTTGTCCGCCGCCTTCACCACCGCCATAATATTGGAAGGCAAAGAAGTCGTCGTCTCCAACTGGACCCCATAGTTGATCTCCAGTGTCGAGGCTGTAGCCTACCCAGTTGAAAGTCTCTACATCGGTCAAAGTGAATACGCGAACATCTTCATCTACTGGTCCCAATGTTCGGGTAAGATAACCTTCTGAAGCCGGATAGTCCTTGAGCCACAAAAGTTGACCTCTTGTTTCTGGTTTCAGACTTATCGCCCACATCGTGATTTCTGCTTGTACGGTTCTTATCCCACCTAACATCGGAAAGCTAGTGCTTGTGCCAAGTATCAAGTCACCAGGGATAACTTGAACGATAACTGGTGATCCTAGTCCCGGCAAATCTGGAATTGTCACGTTCCATAGATAGTTTTCGCTCATATCAGCGTTCTTTCCCATAGGTCTATACTGATAAGCATCGGTGGTAGTTCCCGGTGTCAGCACTAAAGGTGACTCTGTAAGTGCAGCTGAAGTCCACAAAGCCAACCAGTTGTTCTGAGAGTTAAGTACATAACGATTTATCTCTCCACTCTTAGTGTAGACTTCTGTTCCTCGGGGAACATTGGTCATATTGTAGACCCACTGTCCGGTGAATGCATCATAGCCAATCCATGTGGTACCAGCTTCGTTCCAAATTAAACCACCTACGACGCCGTGTTGGTTCCTTGCTTCGTAATCATAGAGTTGCCCCTTCACTGCTCCACTGTTAACTACTCCGGTGACGGTTCTGGCAATTTCGTCGGAAATCCATATCGTTTCGCCAGTACGCATGTCCACGCACTCGTATCCAGCACCGCTTGAGCGTGTGCCACCTGCGTGATTTAGTGGAGTGATGAAGTATAGTCTTCCCCACATGCTTATTGCATAGGTGAATCTGCCTTCATATGAGCCCCCTGAGTAGAAACCCACGCCAGGTATCTCAGTGGTTCCTCCGGCAATGCCTCCGAACTCGATCGGTTTTGTCCACATTATGTGGGGGCTGTTAGGCGCAGTGCCGTCTTCCTGGAAAAGATCCTGTGAACCGCCATATACTTCGGTTATGTGGGCTCCGGCAAGCCAGTTTGATGCAATTCTAGCCCAATTACTGTTCTGTCCTTCTATGGGGCGCGTCCAGTACTCGGTTGGAAGCGGATAGTCTGGGTGCTTCGGTATTGGATCTTCCTGTACAGTAAGGATTGTTGTTGTGCTGCTGGGTAAAAGAGTGTCGCCGATGAAGTCAGCAGCGCCAAATGCTGTAGAGCCTTCAATACCGGTTACTGGATGATACAAAGATATTACTTGTCCGTCATAGTTGAATACGAATTCGTATGTGCCGACTTGGTTGGGTGTGTACATTGTGAATGCTGATCCTGTCGGATCAGAAACCCACGTTCCAAGGTTTTCGGTGCTTCCGTCAGGCTTTGTGACGTCAATTGTGAAGTCGTGATATCTGTCACCACCGGCACCCGCTGCTGTTGATGGAGCCCCATGAAGCCACATTACAAGAAACGCGGTTTCACCGACACCTACAGGGTTGGGTGCAATCTGAAGATAAGGATAGGTTTGGATCTCCAGTGGAGGATCATGTGCAGTAGCGGTAGGCAAAGCAACTAATGTAGCAGTTATTGTTAACACTAGAACCAAAGCTATTGTAGTTAATGTTTTGTTTCTTGAGATTTTCATTTTTTTCCTCTCTTGATTTTTTTACAGGACCAAGTATGAAGCCAAACCCTATTTAACATTTTTCCAACATAGGTTTTGCTGCAAGACAAAATTAAAATTACCATCTTTGCTTCGCCACTCCACGATCGTGCGCGCATCTCCTACCCAGTGCAACAGAGAAGCTAAACTGTTTGAAACTGTTATTACGGACGAAACCAGCCTCTCCGTCATATGTTTTGCTAGGCGTTTGTTTATTTGAACAAAAAAAGAGAGTGAAGTTAGCCTTTTTGCTAAGCCAACTTTATTTTTGTCGGCGTTTTCTGAGTGCCCAGTAGGCAACTATTCCAACGATGACTGCTACTGCAACAGCTGCTATTATAGCGATTTCTGTGGTGATGAACGGTGCTTCTGCAGGTTCTTCAGGTTCTGCAGGTTCTTCAGGTTCTATTGGCTCTGCCGGTGTTGGTGCTGAACCCACTGATAAGCCGGTTCCTGCATATGAGCTCCCGTAGGAGTCGTCTCCATAGAAGGTGGCCAAGATCGTGTATAGGCCTTCGTCTGGCGGAGTCCACTCATACATGAAGCCAGTGAGTTCGCTTGTGACAGTGCCGATGTCAATGTAGCTGCCATCTGAACCAAAGGCTTCCAGCTTCACCGGAACCCCAGTTGCGTCCATGGGCAGTAGTTGTTGCATGTGCAAGTATTCCATCCACGCGCTCATGGATTCCTTAGACACGCATGGAGTATCTGGTTGGCCTACAGATTGATCTGTAACTGTGCCTTCGATCAACACGGTGTCTCCCTTTGCTATAACCTTCTGTGATGCTGTGACTGTGGTGGCGCTTTGTCCCTTGCCGAAGCAGTATAGTTGGTTATCGTAGCCATTGAGGCCTACGAAGTAGCCGTCTGCGACTATGTTGCCGTGGGATATGAACCAACCAGAGATGTTCCATAAGCCTTCTCCAGTGTGGGCGTCAATGACGTGAAGTTTATATCCTCTCCATAGAGGTGTACTGGGAGAGTGCTCACCGTTAGATGCGAAGATCTTATCGTCGGCGATAAGTATTCCGCTGTAGTAGGGGAAATGACCATAAGGAGTGTCTACGCCGGCGTTTCCGCCAAAGTATTCCCAAGCAAAGCTGCCATCGTCAACATTGTAGGCGTGTACCTTTCCGTCGTAAGTGCATATGTAGTATTTGCCGTAAGCGGTGATTTGACCTGATGGGAACATAGCCCAGCCGCTTTCTAGGGGGTCAGTAACCCAGACTTGTTCCCCAGTATTGATGTTGAAACCGTAGGAGCGCAATTGATCTCTTGCGTGATAGGTGTAGATGTCAGCTTCTTTGTCTCCGGTATTGCTGTAGTCGAGCATTTGCCAAATAAACTGGGTTGCTGATTGCATAGTACGGTTTTGGACCCACAGTTCTTCGCCTGTCGTGGCGCTGTAACCTACGTCCAAGAACCATCCTAGACCGGAATAGAAGGAAACGGCGAAGTCGTTTTGGAAATAGTAAGCGACGATTACATCAGGGTCTGTTATTGCTGCCTGGATGCCTGGTAGTCCTGGATGGGCAGGTATTGGAACGCTCCATTCTATTCCGTCCTTCCAGTCAAGCGGTCCACTTTGACCTGCCACCCAAGGTCGCCATTGGTCACCCTCCGTAGTACCCGGTTCGCCTAGCGGTGGGATGCATTTGCTTGACTTCCACAAGGTAATATTGCCTCCGCCAATAGTGTAAGTTAGTAGGTCTCCCACATCTGAGAATCTAGCTGTGCCGCCTGTAACGTTCTCAATTTCTAAGATAAAGTCTCCTGTGAACGCGTCATACATCTTGTACGTATCGCCTAGACTCCATAGGTATGTTTGACCACCGTGTTGGTTAGGTGATTCGTAATCATAGATTTGGCCAATGTCAATCCATACCTCTTCATTACGCCACAGTTCTTCTCCGGTGCGTAGATCCAAGACGGCATATCCTAGCCCTTGGTCGGCTGGAAATAGATTATAGTAGTATCGTCCGTTGATGATTAACGGTGGACTTAGTTTCATTTCGTATGACAGTCCTGTGTAGTAGGCTGTGGAGCTATACTTTCCGCCGATGATGCCACCATCCGTTATCGGTCTTGTCCACATAATATGTGGGCTATCTGGTGCGTCGCTGTATGGCCCGAAAGCACTACCTTGGTCAAAGAATCTGAAGGTGGTATCGTAAGCTGCCATCAGCCAGTTTCCGGTCTTTGGCCACCAGTCTCTGTTCTCGCCGTATATTGGGCGTTCCCAGTAGTCGTCTGTAAACGGCACACCTTCCTCTGCCAATACTTGATCCTCCTGAACAACAAGTTTCACTATGGCACTGTCGGCAGCCGTGTAGTAATTGCCACTTAGGAGTGTTTGTCCTGGAAAGTGGGTTTGGAAGGTATATGTGCCGAGCTGATCGGGCGTGTAGAACATAGCAACAAATCCCACTGGATCAGCTTCGAACGGCCCCAAGGTTTCTACGTCTCCGTTAGGCTTTGTGACAGTTATTGTAATATTTTCCCATCTTTCACCCACCTCTTGACCCATTACTGTTGGTGTAGGCATAGAAACCCACCCCATAAGCACCGTACCTTGACCTAGTCCTGTTGGGTTAGGAGCAAGAGCAACGAATGCATAGATATCCATTGTCCTCGAACTGGCAATAGGCAAAGTTGCGAACATAGTAACAGTTAACACTAGAACCATAGCTATTGTAGTTGATGTTTTGTTTCTTTGAAGTTCCATTTGTTTTACTTCCTTTTTTTACAGCTTCATTTATTCTATAAGATACATTTAAGCTTTAGTGAACGCGGCGCAACACTGTTTTGCTGGGACCCAAGGAAGTGCTTCTAAGGGACAAAACAAACCCCACCAGCTCGTCACCAAACTGGACGCTTCCCTGAAGCACTCTCAGCCACTATGTTATACTCAAAAAAAGAGGGAAAAATGGGGTTTATTTTTGTTTTTTGACGATGCTGTATAGTCCTATGATTATAGCTACGGCAACTGCTGCTATGATAGCTAAGTCTATTGTGAGATAGGCAGGTACTTCAGGAATTTCTGCAGGTTCTGGGTATGCTGGAAGCCGGTTTATAGTCTCCTGAGCAACATTTTCAGCGGTAGGAATCTCAGGAATCTCTGGGTATGCTGGAAGCTTGTCTATAGTCTTCTGAGCAACATCTTCGGCGCTTGGAGCTTCTGGATAGGCTGCTGGCGCTGGACCTACTCCTATAGCGGTTTCTGCATATGAAGCCCAGTATGATTTGGATCCCTCGAAGGTAGCTGCTATAGTGTATTCGCCTTCAGCCTCCGGAGTCCACATCATCTTGAACAGGCCATAACCGTCGCTTATGACTGTGCCTATGTCAATGTAGCTGCCGTCTGCACCAAAGGCTTCCAGCTTCACCGGAACCCCAGTTACGTCCCAAGGCAGCGGTTTCTGCATATACACGTATTCCATCCATTCGCCCATGCTTTCATCAGACACGGCTGGAACTCCATGTGTAAAACGTGCAGCCTGTTCGTCTTGCTTTGTGCCGGCAGACTGATCAGTCACTGTTCCTTTAATCAGTACGCTATCTCCTTTTGGAATAACATCGTCTTGAACAGAGATCGTTATGGCGCTTGGTCCTTTGCCGATGCAGTATATTTGATTGTCGTATATGTTGAAGTATACAAAGTAGCCGTCGGCAATAGGACCGCCCCATTGACCAAAACCGCCACCAGCAAACCAACCCAGCAAAGTCCACAGTTCGTCTCCATTCGTAGCGTCAACACAGCGTATCTTTGAACCCTTGTATGGTGGTGCGTTAGGAGAATGTTCGCTGCTATACAAGTAGATTTTTCCGTCGGCAAAAGTGCTTACAAAGAGGGGATAATTACCCCAAGGTGTTTCCGTGCCACAGTAAGTGTTGTTGTACACCCACTGTAGGTTTCCAGTCCTAGAATCAAAACAGTGGAGTTCTCCACCGTAACCTGCAACGTAAAACTTGCCATCATAGACATAGCCTGGCGCCGGAGGGTTTGAAGTAGTGCCATAGTACTGGAAGTCTCTGAAATCTCCAACCGGACCCCACAACAGGTCGCCAGTGTCGAGGTCGTAGCCATACCACTGCATAGTCTCTTTAATCGTCGCAAAGAATACACGATTCACCGAATCCACCTGTTGGTTACGGTTTACCACATTTGGTGTTCCCAAAAACACTAGAGTTTGATTGCCTGCTGGCGCCGTGTAATTCTGGATCCACAACAGTTGTCCTCTTGTTTCTGGCTTCAGGCTTATCGCCCAAAATGTGTAGGGATCTGGAGTCCCAAAATCTAAGAACATGGGGAAGTTGGTGGAAGTGCCAAATATTAAGTCACCAGGGATAATGCTAAGAATAGCTGGTGATCCTAGTCCCGGCAAATCAGGTATTGTCACGTTCCATAGATAATTTTCGCTCATATCAGCTTCCTTCCCGATAGGTCTATACTGATAAGCATTGGTGCCAGTTCCTGGTGTAAGCACTAAAGGTGAATCTGGCAGTGCAGCTGAGGTCCACAAATATAATTTGCGTTCCTCGTAGTTAAGCACGTAACGCAATATCTCCCCGTTTGAACCATATACAGTAGTGCCAGAAGGAACGCCGGTCAGGTTAAACAGATCTTTTCCAGTGCGTGTGTCAATTGCTCTCCATGTCTCTGTACCCCTCCCGGAAGTCTGCCATAGGTAGCCGTCGCCGATGACGCCGTGTTGGTTCATTGCTTCGTAATCATAGAGTTGACCGAATGCTGGGGAGACGTCGTCTCTCTCCCATAGTGTTTCTCCAGTAGCCAGATCTACGCATGTGTATGGTCCATCATTAGGATTATCACTCAGCGGTGTGTCATAGTAGAGTCTTCCGTACATGATTATTGGATTGCCCCATTTGCCTTCGTACGAAAGCCCTGAGTAGTAGGTTACGCCGGGGATCGAGTAGTCTCCTCCGACAACACCGCCGTCCTGAAGCGGCTTTGTCCACATTATGTGGGGGCTGTTAGGCGCAGCGCCGTCCGGTTGAACCCCACCCCCACCCCAATTTCCTCCGCCAACGATTTGGCCGCTACCCCAACCCAGCCAGTTTGATGCAATGCTGGCCCAGGCTGTGTTCTGTCCTTCTATGGGACGCGTCCAGTACTCGGTTGGAAGCGGATAGGATGGAGGACTAACTACCGGGTCTTCCTGTACAACGAGTGTTGTTGATGCACTGCTAGCCAAGAAAGTATCATTTTCGTAGATGCTAGGGCTACCCGGTATTCCCGTAGGACCATACAGGTCTGCCACCTGCCCGGGGAACGAGAAGTCAAAAGTGTATGTGCCGACTTGGTCAGGAACGTATAGCGTGAATGCTGATGAAGTCGCGTCTGATGTGTAGGGCCCAAGGTTTTCGGTGCTTCCGTCAGGCTTTGTAACTTCAACTGTGAAGCCTTCCCATCGTTCACCAGCAATACCAGTTGATGTCGGCGGAATCCTGTTAATCCACATCATAACAAACGCGGTTTGATCGACACCAATGGGGCTAGGTGAAACAACGATATAGGCATATGTTGCTTGTTCCGTTGGAGGATCATGCGCAGATACGATAGGCAAAGCAACAAATATAGCAGAAAAAGTTAACACTAGAATTAAAGCTATTGTAGTAATCTTTTTTGTATTTTCCAATTTTTTCACCTCTTAAAGGTTTATATTTGCGGTGAGGCTTCAGCCGCCTTCAGCGACTTGAACCTCAACTCAAATTACGTTAGTTGATGTTTCAAGGTTTAAAACTTTCTATACTGTAAAGTCAACTTTCTAACGTGACACTTTTCTATGGTATGGCTCATAATTGTTTGTAGGGCAGTGCTATTGCATTTTTTCTCCTGACATTAGGGGAGCCTTCAGAAAGATTCTCAAGAAGGGGTTAACCGTGAAATGCATCGCATATCTTTTTGATACTACACGGCAGACTGTATACAGGTGGCTAAGGGAAGGCAGCCTCTTCGCAACGTTGCCAGAACAGATAAACTTTTGATTGATTAAGCTGCGCAAGACGCGTAAGCGCCATGGCGCGCCCTTCTTTTTCTGCAGCTTCCAACGCTTGCTTTATGAACTGTTCCTCATCTATATTCTATCTTCCCTGTTTATCCAAGATTGCTGTTTCTTCGTAGTTTTTGGGAGAATAAGAACTGGCGTAAACAAAGCTTTCCCCCAACAGTAAATAGCACCAAGCAGCAAAAAGTTTTTAACAGCTTAGCGCCACTTTTTGCTCATAATCCGCCAGAGCAGATAGTTTATTGCTGTTCGCGCCATTATTTTGCTGTAGAAGTTACCTTTTAAGTTGCCTTTCACGAACTGGCGAAAAATATACTGTGGTGAATAGAGGCTGTCGTAGAATGCCTTTCTCACTTTGCTGAGCTCTTCGGTAGGCACAAGAGGGTTCTCGAAGATTGGGTGCATCGTATTGTACAGTGTCCAATCGTTCGACATTTTCCATCCCATGCTTTCCACCAGAGCGCGGAGTTCAGTGCCAGGATAGGGTGTTGCAATGCATAACCATGCATCATCAGGCTTGATTCTACGCATAAGATCGAGAGTCTGCAACATTGACTCTTTTGTTTCTCCTGGATAATTGATGATCGTAGATACAGCAACAAACAGTCCTTCTTCCTTCGCCCATTTGACTGCTTTTTCACATTGTTCAATTGAAACCCTTTTTTTCACCGCATCTAGGATTCTTTGGCAGCCTGATTCAATGCCGAAAGAAACTTCATTGCAGTTTGCTTCTTTCATCTTAGCTATGATGTCTCTTGAAACCGTGTCCACTCTAGTTTGGCAACCCCATGGGAGTTTTATCTTCCTATCGATGATTTCGTCGCAGATGCCAATGATCCTCTTCCTGTCTAGCGTCAAAGTGTCGTCGTGAAAGGACACTCCATCAGCCCCATGTTCGTCTCTGAGCCACTCAAGCTCGTCCACTACGTTTTTTGGGCTTCTTCCCCTGAATTTTGCTCCAAACATTTGAGACGCTACGCAAAAAGTACATTGAAATGGGCATCCTCTGCTGCTCATGATCGGGAGGATTCTTTTACCGTAAATCCTGTACTTTTCGATTGGGATGTACTTGTATGCTGGGAGTGGCAAAGCATCCAGGTCTTGGATGAAAGGTCTGTTGGGTGTTTGGACGATTTTTCCTTCATTTCTGAAGGTTATCCCCTTTACATCGCAAAGGTTCTTTGCATCAAGGGAATATTGTATAAGTTCTAAGAGGGTTTCTTCACCCTCACCTCTCACCACGACGTCAACAGCTTTCTCTTCACTGAGGATCTGTTTGTCCATAAAAGTGGCGTGAGGTCCTCCCATAATCACTTTGGAATTGGGGCATGCTTCTTTTGCCACACGTGCAGATTGGAGAGCTGACGGTATAGTGGGCGTCATGGATGCAATGCCAACAAAATCTGGCTGGAACGTAGTAAGTTCAGCTTTGAGTTTTTCATGATTCATCCCATATATTGGGCAGTCTATAATTTTTATTTCGTGGCCGTCTTGTTCAAGTACAGCTGCCAAATAAGCCAAACCTAGAGGTGGAAAAATCGGGTGACGATAAGCTCCTTCTAGAAGTGGTGGATTCACCAAGGCTACCTTAGCTTTTCTTTGTGTTTTCATTTTTACTCTCTTCCCGAAGCATTATCTACTTCAGCCCTCATCGATCGTTTTCTGGGGTTCATGGAAGTGTATAAAGGAAGAGAACAAATAAAAATCTTACCAAGACGTCAACGAGCTTAGACACTTACCTGAAGCACTCTCAGCCACTATGCTTCCTCAAAAAAAGAGGGAATTTTGGGTTTATTTTTGTTTTTTGACGATGCTGTATAGTCCTATGATTATAGCTACGGCAACTGCTGCTATGATAACCAAGTCTATTGTGAGATAGGCAGGTACTTCAGGAATTTCTGCAGGTTCTGGGTATGCTGGAAGCCGGTTTATAGTCTCCTGAGCAACATTTTCAGCGGTAGGAATCTCAGGAATCTCTGGGTATGCTGGAAGCTTGTCTATAGTCTTCTGAGCAACATCTTCGGCGCTTGGAGCTTCTGGATAGGCTGCTGGTGCCGGATCGACTCCTATGGCGGTTTCTGCATATGAAGCCCAGTAGGATTTGGATCCTTCGAAGGTGGCTGCTATAATGTATTCGCCTTCAGCCTCTGGAGTCCACATCATCTTATACATGCCATAACCGTCGCTTGTGACTCTGCCGATGTCAATGTAGCTGCCGTCTGCACCAAAGGCTTCCAGGTGCACCGAAACCCCAGTTGCGCCCATGGGCGCTGGAAACTGCTTGTATACATATTTCATCCATTCGCTCATGTACTCGTCAGCAACAGCTGGGACTCCATTGGGGAAACGTGCTGTCAAAGCGTATTCCTTTGTGCCCGGAGACACATCAGTCACCGTGCCTCTAATCATTACGCTGGATCCAAGTGGTATCCCGGTGTCTGGTGCTGTGACTGCTGTTTTGCTTGGTCCCTTACCTATGGCGTATATGCGCATGTCGTATGTGTCCATAGTCGCTATTATGCTGTCTCCGATTATTGCGCGTCCTCCCCAGTGGGTTTGACGGAACAAGCCATCTGCTCTCCATATTACATCTCCGGTCTCTGCGTCGAGACAGATGAATGGCCCACCGCGCGGTCTGGGATCAATGGGAGAGTGCTCCGCATGGCCCGCGTAGACTTTTCCGTCGGTAATGAATAGTGTACGTTGCCACCAATTATTAGCAAACAAGTATTCTTGGTAGGGGTCATCTACAGCGTAGGTCCAAAGTGTCTCTCCTGTCTTGGCATCGTAGCAATACATTATTCCGGAAACACCAGTTGAGTAGAGCTTGTCATAAGCAAAGAGCCATTCGTGTTCCATACGGCCCCAGCCGTAAGCATCCAAGTAACTCTCCGACTCAGTTTCCCATAGAAACTCACCATTGTCGAAGCTGAAGCCATAGAATCTTCTAAGCTCTTTTGAAAACAGCGCGAAAACGCCATCCTCACCATTATCAGTCGCACCACCGAAATGTATGACATGGCCGCCTGTTTCCCATTCAGCGGGTGGATGCCAAGTTGTATTAAACAGCAACGTTCCTTCTTCCCCTGGTTTCAAACTTAAAGCCCATGACGTAACTTGGTCTCGCTCGGGGGATAGGTAATAACCGAGTACTCTGTCATCAGCAACTGCATTGACTGTTCCAGGTAAGCCCGCTGGTATTGTCACGTTCCATGAATATCCTGTTTGTCCGTCAACCGTCTTTTCCCAGGGTCTCCACATCCATACAGCAACTTGACTTCCTCCTCCATGCAGCCTCGGTATGGCAGATGAGTTCCATAGAGCCATCCAGCCATTCGTTGTATCAACAACCGTTATGAGTATTTCACCGTTTGGGCCGCGACTAGACGTGCCCCCAGGCACGTTCTCAATAGTATACGACCAGTCTCCAGTGTAGGCGTCGTAGGCGTGCCAAGTAGAGCCAATAGTGCTCCATAGGTATGCGGAGGCTCCGTGCTGGTTGGGTGAGGTGAAATAGTATACTTGACCGAAGGCTAACCTAAATTCATTGTTATACCATAGCTCTTCTCCGGTGCGTAGATCTACGGCATAGACTCCAGGGGGGACATGGCTGAGGGGCTCGTACAGGTCTTCGCCGTATACCATGCTACTGTGGTACTTATTGTAGTAAAGTATTCCGTTGATGATTACTGAACCTCCCCATTCGCCTTCGTATGCATCTCCGATGAAGTAGTTGTGAGTACCATACTCCTGTCCTCCCACTATTCCACCCATCTTTAGCGGCTTTGTCCACAGTATATGGGCACTCTCTGGTCCGTCGTTGTAAGGAACATAAAGATTAGGTGACATCCACAGCCAGTTCCCTGAAATCGACGACCATTCTCTAAGCTGCGAGTCTATTGGACGATCCCAGTATTCTGTGGGAAGCGGAGCACCTGGATAATATTCTATTGCTTCCTCCTGCACAACAAGCGCAAGTTCCTCGCTGCTGCTGGCTTCCATTACAGTACCTTCAAAAAGCATAGCGCCACGATCCAGTTGGAAGAACGTAACCGGATTCTCCTGTTCAGGGAAGTGCGACTGCAGATAATATGTTCCCACCTGGTCAGGGGTGTACATGGTGCCTGTTCCTCCTGTCGCGTCGGTTTGGAATGGTCCCAGAGTTTCGGTGGTGCCATCGGGTTTTGTGACTGTTATTGTCAGACCCTTCCAACTATATTCTCCAGTCGCTGTCGCGGTAAATATTCCAACATGAAGCAACACGGTTTGGCCAACACCTACTGGGTTAGGCATAGCACCAATGAAGGCATAGGTCTTTTTCCTAGGAGGCTCCTGTGCGGTGGCAGCTGGCAAAGCAACTAAGGTAGCAGCAAATGTTAATGTTAGAATTAAAGCTATTGTAGTTAATGTTTTGTTTCTTTGAAGTTCCATTTGTTTTACTTCCTTTTTTTTCACTGTTTTAGTTTAACATAACTTACATTTAAGCTTTAGTGAACGCGGCACAACACTGTTTTGCTGGGACCCAAGGAAGTGCTTCTAAGGGACAAATCAAACCCACCAGCTCGTCACCAAACTGGACGCTTCCCTGAAGCCCTCTAAGCCACTGAGTTTTTCCCTCTCAAAAATTTTTTTGCGAATTATAATATATAGTACTATTTTGTAGATGATTTTTGTGGATAACAGCTAGTGAATACATCGAATGAGATACAACATAATTTGAGTTATCTTTTGATCTTTTTTACTTTGTTATCTACAAAAGTGCAAGAAATGTTGATTTAAGCGATCAGATGCAGCTGCGGAGCCGCCAAGAATGCAAAAACAAGTTATTATTTAGACCAAGATCTTATATATTCGCAGACCAGCTTTAGCGCCAGTTCATTAACGATTTTAGACATCTTCTCCACTCATTAAGATGCTAGCCCTAAATTTCCAAGTTTTTATTTTTGATTATTAACCGCTTACTTCTAGGTTAAGAAACCCATCTTCGCAGATTATGGACGCTTAAGTTTATATTTGGCGGCTCTAAGCAGATGCGCAAAAGCCGTTCGTGTTGCCGAAAAACCGTACATCCCACCTTTAGAGAACATGCGGAGAACATAGCTAGGACGAAGATAAAACCTATGAAAAGCCTGTTCGCGGATTTCCCTCAACTCTTGCATGCTCATTGTTGGAAGCTCAAAGATGGGAGTAGCTGTATCATACTTGTCGAAGTCAGTTACCCTTAGCCAACCCATCTTCTTCACATAATCAGCCATCGGAGTTCCAGGATAAGGCGTTGCTATGTAATAACCTATGTCATCGGGACTTATTTCTTCAACAAGTTTAATGGTTTCCCACGCAGATTCGCGCGTTTCACCTGGAAACCCAAAAACTACACTTGCGATGGTCATTAGTCCAACTTCTTTTGCCAATTTAAAGGCATTCCTTATCGTATTTGGAGCAAATCCCTTTCCCATAGCATCTAAAACCCGCTGCGAACCTGACTCGACACCTAACCATACGGCAATACATCCGGCTTCTTTCATTTTTTGAAGCAAATCCTTTGTAACCATGTCAACACGAGTCCCACAATCCCACGTTATCCCAAGTTTTCGACTATGAATTTCTCTGCATATTTCCTCAACTCTAGATTGATCTACAGTGAACGCGTCATCATAAAAAGTAAAATTGTTAGCTCCGTAAGTGTTGTGAAGATATTCAAGCTCGTCAACGACATTTTTTGGGCTTCTCATCCGAAATCTTCGCCCGAACATCCTGACCGCCGAGCAGAACTCGCACCAAAATATGCAACCCCGGCTTGTCATTAAGGGAAACACTACCTTTCCGTATTTTCGGAGGCGGTCAATAGGCCAGAGATGGTGTGCAGGAAACGGCAAGCTGTCAAGATCTTCTATGTATGGTCTGTCTGGGTTCCTGACGATTTCGTCACCCTTTCTGCATGTTATACCCAAAACATCATGGAAAGCCCTGCCCTCCTTCAACCTTTCCACAAGCTCTATTATCGTGTTTTCGCCCTCTTTTCGCACAATAACATCTAGGTATGGACATTCCTGCAAGGCTTTATCATCCCAGAACGTAACGTGAACGCCCCCAAGAAGGGTTAAGCATTCGGGATTAACTTCTTTAGAAATCTTTGCTATACGCAACGCAGACTTGTAGGTGAGGGTGGTGGAAGTCATTCCAACTATGTCGGGTTTCCGCTTACTAAGTTCGCTTCTAAATTCCTCATATGAGAGTTTGAGGGCTTGGCAATCGATTACATCAACTTTATATTGATTCTTCTCTAAAACAGCAGCCAAATACCCTAGACCTAAAGGGGTAAATGGAGGATGCTGGTGTGCACCCTTCGGGTAAGGCGGATTCACAAGAGTCACGTGTGACCTCATATTTCTTCCCTGAGCGGTTATCCTTTCACAAATACAGCAAGGCGTATGCTTAATATATTTTGCATAAAAAGCATTCACAAATGCGAAAAAAGATCAAATGATAAAAAAGGGGCATGTAGAAATACTTTCCAGGAAGATGAAATCAAGCAGAAGAATTGTGCTTATTCTATCTCTAATTCTACAGACAAAGGAAAAAAGACGAATTACTTCAAAGTTAAAAAAAAGGGAAAAGAAACGGGGTGAATGTTTGTAGTGGTTTTGCTGTTGTTCACCTGAACCAAGTAGAGATCCAAGCGCCAAGTACACCAAATAGAGCCCAAACGTAGTAAATCGCAACATAGGTAAACCACGTAAGGCCCCATGCGTCCCAATAGTTCATTCCCTGCTCGATTGGCAGCGAGAACATCGGAGCAAACCAAATGTATGTCTGAGTGGTAAATATTGTTGCAACTGTGGCAGCCACCATTCCCGCAATCAACATGCCCTTTAAGCCGGAGTGACCCTTCATGCGTAACGTAGTCATTACGGATCCAGCTATGTATCCCGCTAACATGCCGGCGACAATCAAACCAAGCCAATCTAAGCTCGGAACAAATCCCCATTCGCCTGTACCATAGTATGCTGCCATGGACACCGTAAAGAGTAAGCTGCATAGGAACCCTGATGCGCCTCCAGCCCACCTGTTCCAAGCAATTCCAATTACTACCGGAATACCGCAGGTGAGAATACCTTCAGTTATACCGATGGTAAGTATATACTGTAGCGGTATTTCTGGTCCTCCCCAGATGAATTGTGGGAAAGATATATGTATCGTCTCCAGAAAGTCAGATATCGCTGTTGGGAAAAGAAGGATCAATATGCCTATAATGATTGGTAAAACGATACCAAGCGAAATGTCGCTGAATAGCACGGCGTAAAATTTATCTGTTATTGACAAAGCATTTCTACCTCTTTCTTTTTATTTACGTAACTATTGCTTAATAAGCTTTTCACCTTATTTGCACGCTAGGCTGTTTAGAAATTATTCGTTGATTATGTATCACGGTGTTTTTGTGAGGGCTTTTCTATCTGAAATGGAATATTCTGAGTGGTCTTTCTGTGTTTCTTTTTCCCTTCTTTGAGGGTTACCTCTATCTTAATCCGTCTTTGACGTCTCATTGGTTTCATTGGGTTGTGTAATGTTTGATGCTTTTTATGAGGTATGGCTTATGCTGCCTGACAGCTGTAAGGGCTACTGTGAGCATGGCTGAGAAGCCTAGGCAAGCATGGATGAAAACCTGTTCCATTCAACAATGAAACCGGAGGAATAGGCTTCCTGCCCGCCCCAGCCCCATGATAAAGAGACGTCAAAATCCCGCGAACACAACCCAAATCCAATGAACAAAGCACCTGTTTAATGCTCAAAGCTTCTTCCTAACAATAAATAGCGCAAGCAACAAAATAATTTTTAAACACACTAACGCGCATGCCTCAAATAAGCAACCTTACAAAGGCACGAAGGTTTCTCCCAAAAAAATAGCTATTTTTTGGCTAACCTTAGCTATTCTTCTTAGTTAAAAAAATAAAAAAGTGCGCGCAATAAAGCGCGCTTGTTTAGTGTACTTTATCTTCTGCGCGGATGCCACTATGGTTTTTTTATCTTGTCTCTGGCAGAAACAATTATAGTTTGCAGATCGATTCTTGCAGGACAAATGAAAGAGCAGAAACCGCAATTGTTACAGTATCCTGCCCCCAGCTTCTCGACTCTTGCCCAATCTCCCTTGTCAACGGCTTCCTTGATCAATATAACTGGCAGAGACATGCTGCACGCCGTTAGGCATTGTCCACATCTAATGCAATCAGTAGACTTGACACTCGCAAACTTTTTGGCCTTCGGAAGTTTTACTTTGATCCTGGTTTCGCTGGGTTTCGGAACTCCGATTTGGTCCAGCAGAGGAGATGTTAGGTTCATGATCACCAACGCAAGAACAGAACCTCCCAAGAAGGTCATATACACCTGAAAAATCATTGTCAACAGCGCTAAGCCTACACCAAAAATGTTTTGGCCTAAACGGGTCAGTGGGGTAGTTGCAGGGTCCGTTGCCATGAAGAATGCCAAGAAAATCGAACTGCCCGTGAATAGGTGGAACAATATTCTAATCAGCATGTCTCCACCGTGAATGTAGCCTGTAACGATAGAAAACAACAGTGTGGTTACTAGATAAGCCAAAGTTATTCTCCATTTAATATATCCTCGGAGAAGCGCAAACAGAGCTATTCCCACTGCGATTACAGCGATGCTTGAAACGCCGCCTATCCAACCGTGATACTTCTGCACTAGCATGGTGTAAAGAATGTCTGGGAGTGGGTTATCGGGTGTACCATAGGTATAGGGATACATAGGGTCCAAGTTAGGATTTCCATAGTATGAAATCATAGCTGAACCAAAATACATGGTTTCCATTGGGTGGTAGGAAGGAAAACCCGGAATTTTACTTTCAGTGAGACGATTTTGCAGGTCGAAAGCTCCCATATGGTCAGTGGGCATTAGGGCTAAACTAGGGGCCGTAACTAGTAAGCCGATAATCAGAAGTTTCGCGATTGCAGCGGGATTCACGTATTTTCGTCCAGCCAGTCCTTGAATTTTCTTGAAAACAATCAATCCGACAGCCGAAATCAAAGCAGGATACAGATATTTATCAATCCCACTACCACCTAGCATTGAGAATTCTTCAGTGGCCATCGCTGGGGCCATACCTAAAGAGTATGACATGGCAACGATTAAGCCGAAGACAGCTGCAGACATTGTGTTCAAGGGTCCCTTTTTCCCCATTACCAGTGAAAGCAGATAATCGCAAACTACAGCGACTAAAACCGAAATTACAGAGATTATAATTGAATCGAAACCGAATGAAATGAAAGATACAGCTGCGATAATGCAGAGAGCAATAAACGTATATTTCATCAGCAAATCCTTTGTCATCGGAGCTTCAACAGAAGTTTGTATTCCCATCTTCCGTAACCTCTTTATGTTGGCCAGCTCTTTTAAAGCTAAAATATAAGCTTTTGGACAGTATTAATGTGCGCGCGCACAGTGTCGAGAACATTTTCCACAGCATTTCTGTGTCACCAGATTGTTTTGGGTGGAAGTCTACGTTCTTGCCATTTTTCAATGTGAATACAATTTCCCATTCGCTTGGGTACTCCCTACTTATACCTCAATTCTCGACAAGCCTATTTTTCCAAATGTAATATTTTTCTATATAGTCTCTGGATAAAGCTTTACGTCACTCGCTAGCTGTGCCCGCATTTTAATAGGCTGAAATTCCTGCGATGAATCCGTCGAGGCAGGCACGTAGGAAGGTTCTTGGGTATCGACGGAAGAACTGATTTTTCAGTACATGAAATAATGGAAAGAAAAGCAGCCTCCACCTTGAATGCCTTAGGAGGTACAGCATCCTGTTACGGAAGTGCCAGTATAAATATTGATTCTCTGTGAATCTACGGTGACCACTGAATTCTGCAGGTGTATGTTCGACGATCAGGGAGCTGTTGTAGTAAATCCTGTAGCCTAAGTCATGTACTTTTCTTTGAAAGTCCTGCTCTTCATAGTTACAGTTTCCCCCATAATCCAAGCTGAACTGTACCTTATCAAATATGCTTCTCCTAACCGCCATTGCACCAGTCACATAACCCGTGTTTACATCTATGAATCCTGGTCGGCTTAGTCTTTTTCCTCAGATTGGTTAAGAACAAGGAGACCCCTGAGTCCTAATCCTTCTAAACACTCTTCTCCTACCCTTTGTTACTACTCTGCATCCGACTACGCCCACTTCCTCATTTATAAAATGGCTTTTCATCCTCAGAAAGAAATTAGAGTTATAGAAAAAGTGGTCACTTCACTTGTTTGATGTTAATACTTTTTTAACGCCTTTAAACTATAAACTAGAGAGGAATGTGTTATGGGTTTCTTGCCGGGTAAGGTTCCAAACAAAGTTTTGCAGGAGATAGTTTTCAAAAACTTGGGAGCCAAAAGAGACGATGTTGTTCTCAGTCCTTCCATAGGCGAAGACGCAGCCATAGTCCAAGCTGGAAACGTGGTCTTAGCGATATCATCAGATCCGATAACTGGAGCCGAAGAATGGCTCGGCTGGTTAGCCGTTCATGTGAGCGCAAACGACGTTGCAACCCGCGGAGTTCAACCCCGATGGTTCAACTCCATTATACTATTACCCAAAAATTCGACAACCGAACTCA
>Ga0315548_1001313_pt1 | contig 21173 bp, 23 predicted proteins | sample SalMarSW160110MG_2_FD_202540 | JGI IMG/M metagenome (GOLD analysis project Ga0315548, IMG submission 202540) | Salt marsh sediment microbial communities from the Plum Island Ecosystem LTER, Massachusetts, United States - Salt Marsh Sediment SW1601-110 ...
AATAGGGTCGCTCTCCAGTGGCATATTCTTCCGGCTTCTAAAAGCCAGGGAACGAGGGTTAAAGGTGCTGGCCCACACCTTCTTGATTTTATCCACCAGATCTAACTCCCCAATTACATTAAGGTAAGTCTCATACTGCCCGGGGTGGCTTGCCGGGCCGGCAGAACGCGTTGAGACAGCCACTTCAGCAGCACACCTCCGGCATAGTTCCTTATAGTGTGAGACTATCGTCTCCTCTATATCCTCAGGCATGGCTTTCGATTGTACAACATGGCGTATATCAGCGCTAGACTGATTAAATTGTTTTAGGTCTTTGGGCTTGGACTTGGCCAGATATTTCCGTATCTCATCAACAGCCCCCGTAATGTTCATAAAATCACGGTAGGCTTCGACGGAGAGGGCAAATCCAGGAGGAACCCTTAACCCCATCTTGATCATCTCACCCAAGTTAGCACACTTCTTGCCCACCAGTTCACTGTGCTCTTGTCCTAGCTCCTCAAACCAGAGCACCCACTTCTTAGACACAATTAACCTCCTACTAGGGCTTCTCTGCAAGCCTGATAGCATTCAAAAGTTTTTCCGAGGTGGTTACCCAGCCAAAAATAGACCGGACGTTGAAAATGGTTGCTTCCTGGGTTGTGCTTGGGCCTAATTGACTTACCGCATCAGCAATGAGGATGGGAAAGTACTCCAAAAAGAAGGCGTGTCTGAGCGTAGACTCGACACAAATATTAGTGGCTGTTCCCACAAAGAGCAGGTATTTTACGGCGTAAGTCCTCAAAACGATGTCCAGATTGGTGCCAATAAAGCCGTCATACTTCTGCTTCCGAATAACTACATCACCCGGTTCTGGGACCAGTTCCTCAATGATATCGGCCCCCCAGCTACCATAAATATAGAGCTTGTCCTTTAGTTCGGTACGCTGGCGTATCAAGGCCAGCCCTCGCGATTTACGCCAGTTTGGGGAGTCTTGGCCGCCAATGTCTGACAGGTCAGAACTGCAACCCATCTGCAAATATATGACTTTAATTCCCTTTTCCCGTGCCGCATAGACTATTTCCTGACAGGGCTTGATGATTTTCTCAATAGCTGAAATGTCCCAGCCGGCCAAATCCCAATAACCACCTCGATGGACAAAAGCATTCTGCATATCAACTACAATGACGGCCGTCTTTGAGAAGTCTATCTCGATAGGTTCTGGCTCAGCCTGAATAGTCACATATTTGCCATCCTTGCCCATCACAACTCCTCTATAACCAGAATTGTCATTTTTTACGCGATATGTAGACCACGCCAAGGTCGCCATCAACCTTTACCCTGTCGCCAGTCTTAATCTTCTTGGTTGCCTCAAGGCAGCCAGTAACCGCTGGAATACCATACTCCCGGGCCACGATTACGGCGTGACACAGAGCGCCGCCGCCATCGGTGATGAGACCCTGGATTATCTCGAAAGCAGGGGTCCAGGGCGCACTCGTTCCCGGTGCCACCAGAATCTCCCCCGGCTTGAGGTCAGCTAATTTGTCCTCGGTCATTATGATGCGGGCAACCCCCTCCACCACCCCCGGTGCCGAGGCGGCACCGTAGAGGTCAGCCTTTAACTCCTCCCTGACGATGGGAGCCGAAGTGGAGACGGAGATGGTAGCGTCCTTTTTCAACATTTCCTGCACATTATCAATATCCCCGTAGAAAGGCTTGGGGGTAGTCTTGAGGTATCTCTTCCATTCCCTCTTTCGTTTGTTGACATAGCGGTGCAGCTTGACCTTACCCATAGGTATCATCGCCTTCTCTATCTCGTCAGCGACCGCAAAATAGATATCCTCAGGGTCGTTGATAACACCGGCCTCAGCAAAGCGCCGACCGATTTCCCTGGTTATCCACCGCCCCATCCCGTGGCCGTAGAGCTCGCAGTAGTAGGTATGATCCTCACTCCAGGTGCCCGCTTTCTGGGCGGCCTTCATCAGGGCCTCAAACCACCCCTTTTGCTCAGCTGGCACCCTGGCCAGGACCTCCTTTTCCGCCGCCTCCCTCTCCCTGATGGCCCGCTCCCGCCTCTGATCTATGGTGTAAGTCCCCTTGGTGGTTATGGCCACCTTTATCAATGGTATGCCCAAGCGAGGCTCCTCCAGCCAGTTCGGGGTTGCCCAGTCAAGCATACGCTCATTCCGCCAGCCGTGGACCTCGAGAAAGTCTTGATACTCCTTGAGCCACTTCTTGCCGTTGGCGTCCTTGGCCAGCTTGTCCAGCAGCTTCCGGTCATCCTTGGTGGTGCGGAAAAGCTCGGCCAGCCCCAGCTCATTGACCCGGTTACCGAGCCGCCATATCTCTTTATTGAACTGGAATAGCATGCTATCAAAGCCGGCCATCAGCCTGGCAAATAGTGGGTCGGTATGGCCGAAGCCGAGTAGCTCCCGGCACATCTGGTCAAACAGGCCGAAGAGGTAAAAGGCGGGCATCATTAACTCCATGTGTATATCCCACTGGAGCCTGTCCACCTGCATATAATCGTCAAAGCATTCAAGCAGGTCGAGGTTGGCGAGCTTTTTAATATCCTCATACTTCTTAAGGCCGTACTTTTTCCTGAGCTCTTTGTAGGCCTTCATCAGGTCAGCCTTGCGCTTTTCCCACTCAGCGTCGAAGTCCTCAATATAGGGCCTTATCCTCTCCCTGAATACCGGCTGGCGCTGCTTAGCTTCCTCATCAGAGGTCTCAATAACGGTGGGGTAGGGGTAACCATCGATGAACCTTACATCCCAACCCCTGGTGGTGGGCAGACAGAGCCGCTCGGCACCCCGCTGGACAGCGCGGTAGGCCCATCTACCCCAGCTCTCAATAAAGAAAAGGGGCCGCCATGGTGGCGTACCGTGGACAACGTCAGCCAGCCACACCGTATAGTTATTAAGGTCATTCTCCTCATCAAACTCAAACCGCGTTACCCCGTATACAGCTGTCATTTAGCCCTCCTTGCTTTCGCTTCAGGGAAAATTTATCGCAATGTAGCTGCCAAGTCAACTATCATCGCCGCTGATATCTACCAGGTCACCGATGTTGATTTCCAGCATCTTGACGCTGGCCAGGATGCGGTCAACATTGCGGTCTACGGCCTGAATCCCCCCGGAGATACGCTTTAGCTCGGCCGCCGTCTTTTTCAATAACCGTATCTTCTCCGCCATATCCTCTATTTTATATTCTTTAACCACCTGCCTACTCCTTGTGCCTCAGGTCTTTGAACCTCTTGGCCTTAACATCATACCGGGGCAGGGTGCCATAGTCGTGAAACTCCAGATTGTACCTGAGGCCGGTTTTCAGTCTTAGCTGCTGAACCAGCTTCTGCTCAATGGCACTGGCATTACGCTTAAAATCAGGGGCTATCTCCACCTTAAGGGTTATATCGTCAATATCGCCCTTTTTGGTTACAATCACCTCATATTCGTCACCCAACTCCGGAATATCCCTCACCACCTCCTCGATAGCCGTTGGCGCCAGCAATACCCCCTTCACCTTGGTAATATCATCAGCGCGGCCAACAACGCCACCTTTAAGTAACCTGAAGGTTCGCCCGCACTCACACCGCTCTACCGGGCTCCACTCAATGACATCTTTGGAGTCAAATCTAATACAAGGGTGGGCAAAACGGTCAAAGGTAGTAATCACCATACTGCCCCTCTTGCCCGGCTCGGTGATATTGGCGCCGGTCTCGACATCCTCTATCTCAACCAGATGGAAGGCTTCAAGAACATGCAGTCCAGCCTGGGCCTGGCACTCAAAGCCCCAGTGCCCTATCTCGGTGGCACCAACTTGGTCATACACCTTAGCCCCCCAGGCCTCTTCCATACGTTTTTTGGTTGCCGGGACACAGGCCCCCGGCTCGCCGGCCGCCGTTATCTTCTTTATATATAAATCCTTGGCCGGGTCCAGCCCCAGCTTTCTGGCGGTATCAGCCATACCTAAAATATAGGTTGGCGTGGCCATAAAAGCGGTAGCCCTTATCTCCTTCATCTTCAGTATCCTAGCTTCGGTATCGAGCACGCCGCCGGGGACAACCTCGCAACCTATCTTCTCAGCGCCGTAATGACCCGCCCAGAAGGCTATGTTAACGCTGTAGCCGAAGGGCAAAAACACCCTGTCGTAGTCGCGATAGCCGTAAGCATAGAGGGCATAAGCCCATGACTCGGCTGACCACTCCCAGTCCTGCCAGGTCTCCGGGTGATAGACGGGCTGGCCGGTGGTGCCACTGGTCTGACGGTATTCGGTCACCTGCTCTATGGGCACCGAAAGGATACTGCCGTACGGGTAAGGCTCTCTGCCCTGTGCCTCCCTCAGCATTGACTTTTCTGTCTTGGGGACTTTGACTATATCATCAGCTGTTCTAATATCGCCGGGCTCAAGGCCAGCGCTCTTATAAAGGCTTCTATAGAACGGCGAATTTTCATAAGCCCACTTGAGGATGTTCTTAAACTTCTTTAGCTGAAACTGCTGAAGTTTTTCGCGCGGCAACGTCTCCAAGACTGGATTCCAGTACTGCTCCTCCGGTTTCATTAGTACCTCCTGACTTAAAGGCAGTTATTTTACCCGCTCAAAGGCATAATATACCCGGTCGCGCACCTCGGTTTCCCGCTTGACCTCTATCGGGTGTGAGGGGACATCAAACACCACAAACTTGACTTCATCACCCTCTTTTAGCTCTCCTTCAGCACAATTTACGATGCGCACCAGCAGGTGCTTCAGCGGGCTGTCCTTGCCAAAATTAAGCCAGGCCAGGATTAACGGCGGAGGAAAACCGATAGGGGCACCGGCCTGAGTCTCGGTGAAGGTGACCACCCTGCCCTTCCGGGGAAGGTCAACCCACTCCAGTTCTTCCGACCAGCATTTTGGGCAGATAACCCCCGGCGGGAAGGCAATATGCCCACACTTTTTACACTTGGTCGTGGTAAACCTGCCCTCTCTGAGGTTATCGTAAAACTGATGGAGCCGATTAAATTCCGGGCATTCCAATGGCCACATATCCATTTCCGTAATATATCTGCCATCCAGAGCTGGAGTCCCTACTATTCTTGCCTCTTGTAATTCCGCCATCTTCTTTCTCCTTATCCTAACTATGGTTTATTCAACTGGCTCTGTCCCGTAGATTACCACTGTGTGCTGGGCACAGGCACCGCTTAGATTATGCGCCAGGGCAAACTTGGGATTTTTCGCCTGATTTATAGCCCTCCCCTGAAGTTGCCTGCATAACTCAAGGGACTGACGGGCTCCGGAGGCACCGAAGGGGTGTCCGCAGCTGATAAGGCCGCCATCGGTATTTATGGGACGTTTGCCGCCAAGATTGAGGGCGCCTGAGGCTACATAATCACCGCCCTCTCCCTTCTTACAGAAACCAAGCTCCTCCATCTCTATAATCTCAGATATGGTGAAGCAATCATGGACCTGAGCTACATCTATATCCTGGGGAGTAACCTGAGCGTTTTTGTAGGCTACCTCCCCCGCTTTCTTCAGATGAGGCCACTCGGCCAGGGTTTCACCGGGCCAGCCGGCCGACATACTGTGGGTTGCGTGCTGCCCCGTGCCACGGATGTATACCAGCGGCCGGTCAGACATCTCCTTGGCTCTCTCTTCCGAGGCAATGATAACCGCTGAGGCGCCATCAGTTAGAGGACAGCAGTCAAAAAGACCGAAGGGGTCAGCGATTAGCCGGGCACCCAACGCCTCTTCCATGGTGAGCGTTTTCGGGTAAAAGTGCGCCTTGGGATTGGTCGAGCCATAATTGTAATTGGCTACGGAGACATGCGCCATTTGCTCCTTGGTCGTCCCGTAGCGCTTCATATGCATTTTGGCAATCATAGCAAAAAACGGTGGAGGTACTCCTAACCCCATAGCCGAGTCCCAGTCATGGTCATTAACCGCCAATTCTGTATAGTTTGTTTCCCATCTTTGGGGCAGATAACTCTTCTCAGCGCCTGTCACCAGAACTACCTCAGAAATACCACTTTCTACCATTCCCTTGGCCAGAATAATCCCCGTGTTGGAGCCAGCGCACAGGGTATCCAACCTGGTACAAATTGAGGTCGGTTTTAATCCCAGTCTGTGAGCTATAAGAGGCGCTGTGTTAAGGGCGTTGGAATGCCTCCCCACCTTTGTGGAACAAAAGAGGAGGCCATCGATGTCTTCGGGCTTCAGTGCCGGAATGTCATCAGAGCAGGCTTTAGCTGCCTCCTGAACCATATCGAATAAGGTTGCCTGCCTTACGCCAAATTTACTCACCCCACCGCCAACGATTACTGCGTTCTTCTTCGCCATCTCAATACCTCCTGTTTTCGTTTGAGCTAACTTTCCCCTTATTTATCCAGAAAATTAAGCAATATTACTGCCTTTATCATTATTCCACTCCGCTTTAGTTAGCGCAACCCCGCTCACGGCCTGCTGCTCAGGTCGGGACTCTAAAGTAGAGGTTAACCGGCGATGTCACCAGAACAGCAAATGGTAGCGCATACCGGATTCGAACCGGTGATCTCCTCCTTGAGAGGGAGGTGTCCTAAACCCCTAGACGAATGCGCCACGATAAGGTTGGCTGGGGAAGAAGGATTCGAACCTTCCCTTACGGATCCAGAGTCCGCTGTCCTACCACTAGACGATTCCCCAGCACAGGTTGATTATAACATAGGGCTAGATTTGAGGGCAATACAAACCAGTTGACACCGCACCCTAGAAGCCTTTATGCTGAACTACGAAAAGGAGCCAGTTTTGGAGTTAGCCGCACTACAAAAGACCCTGGGCACCTCGTTTAACGACCCGTCACTCCTGGAACAGGCCCTGGTCCACAGCTCCTACGTTAACGAGAACCCGGGCACTGTCACCTCCAATGAAAGACTCGAGTTCCTAGGCGATGCCGTCTTGGGCTTTATCATTGCTGAAGAGCTATATCAGCGCCTTCCCCAGTCCAGTGAAGGGGAGATGACCGAACTCCGCTCCTCGCTGGTGCGCGGGGATGCTCTATCCCGTATTGCAAGGGCTATCAGCCTGGGCAATTACCTCTACCTGGGAAAAGGGGAGGAAGCGAGCGGGGGGCGGCGTAAGCCGGCCAACCTAGCCGGAGCTCTGGAGGCAGTAATAGCCGCCATTTTCCTCGACCAGAACTATAGCATGGCCAGGGCTTTTATCCTCAGGCTGATGGCTAAAGAGCTTAAAAAGGCACTGAGCCAGGGGATAGAGCCCGATTATAAATCACAACTGCAGGAGCTTATCCAAGCCAGACACCAGCAAACGCCTACCTACCAGCTTATCGAAACGGTGGGACCAGACCACGACCGAAAATTCACCGTTGAAGTAAAGGTAGGCGATACCGTTCTGGGCAGGGGGTCGGGCAAAAGCAAAAAAGCAGCCGAAGAAGAAGCTGCTCGCTTCGCTTTAGGCCAGCTTCCCACCGACTTTACACCATAACTCCTCTTTGCTAAACTTTAATTAGCCGTACCACCGGTTATCATTTTCAAATAGAGGTGTTACTATGGGGGGTCGAGATTACCGACACAGAGAACCGAAGAAACGCAAAAAGGATACTAAAAAAATCGTCACCACTACTATCTTGCCGCCTCCAGTAACCGTGGAAGTGGTTAAAAAGGGAAAAAAGCGGAAAGAGGAAGAGGAGGAGGAGAGATAACGGCCTACCCATTGAGATTCATCTCAAGATAAGGCGATGGTTAGTAGCGATTCAGCCTCTCTTCAGGCAACGGTATACGGCTATGTACAGGGTGTCTTCTTCCGTACCTTTGTCTACCGACAGGCTAAAGAGCTGGGATTAGCCGGCTACGTAAGGAACCTGCCCGGCGGGGAAGCGGTCGAGGTCGTGGCTGAGGGGGCAAAAAAACAATTAGAACAGCTAATCAGTCACCTTAAGGTGGGACCGCCGGCGGCCAGGGTGGAAAGGGTGGTAGCCAACTGGTCAGAATATACCGGGAGCTACTCCGAATTCAGGATAAGATACTAGGGAACCCGGCGCAAGCCGTAGTAACGCTCATTCCCCAGCAGACGAGACAGCACCTCGGTTGAGGTGTGGTAGGGGGCGCCACCCCACCGCTTCACCAGTTGTCCGCTCAGCTCCTCCAAACCGAGGGGCTGGTTACCATTAGCCAAGAAAATCCGGAATATGCTCTCTAAAATAGGAAGCCTATCGATAAAAAAATCGGGGGTTTTAGAGCAGCAATTCCTGATATTAGCCAGCAGGTCAGCCGATGAAAATTGCTTCTTACCCCCCTCCAGCCGCTCAAGACACTTAGGGCACAAACAGCCCTGAGCCAGGGCCAGAAATGAGCGATTATTCTGCTCAAGCCAGTCTAAATCAATAAACCAGTGCGCCGCGGTTTGGTCATCAGCCATACTCTATACCTAGCCTTCTAGCCCTACTCTGGCTTCCTTAATCAAATTAAGGTAACTGGATTTAAGCCCCTGCTCCCTTGAGGCCTCGCTATCTACTTCATAGGGCTCACCAACAAAAACCTTACCATACTTCTCGACCTCTCCCTTGATAGGGTCATCTTGCACCGTGAATTTCTGCCTAGCTTCGATAACCCCCAGATCAAAGGGGAGAGTAAAATAAAGGTCAGCTATCACCTTATCAATACCAAGACTATATAAAGACTTCCAGCCCCGTGGCGCCCCTCTCCCATACTTAGTGCTGGGTAGCACGGAAAGGAGATTCATTATGCTCAAATTACTCTTACCCTTAATCACCTTTAAGGGAGCCACTGTTATCAGGTAATCACAGGACAGGATAACATTAGGTACCCAGAAGGTAGGCACAACCAGAGGCTTAGGCAGCGGATTATCCACCTCCACCCAGACACAATCGTTCACATCCAGCGTCAGTACACGCGGGAAATCGTAACCCAATGCCTGATATACGGGAAAGATGGGCTCCCCCCCCGGCGTACCGGCCAAGAGCAGAATATCGGCGTCGCTAATCCGCCGGATACCCTCTATTATCGCCGATAGCATACCCCGGCTGGTAGTCACCGGATATGGTACCGGGTAGGCGGCGCTGGGTTTAATCAAGACCCGCCGTGCCCGGGATATTACCGAGGGTGGTTCAAAGACGAACCCCGAAGCATCAAATATCAAAACTGCCTCCTAGAACCAGTTACTCTACCTCTTCACTCCAGTCCAACATCATCACCTCAACCAAATCCCCCGGCTTCACCCCAGGTTCATCCTCGGGAACAATGGCCAGCCCGTTAGCCAGAACCATTGAGGTCAGAATCCCAGAGCCCTGGGGACCAGTAAGCCGGGCAAAGTACCGGCCGCCGCGCTTTTCCACCATCACTCTGGTAAAGACACGGCGTCCGTCGGTATTCTCAATAGCATCCTCCACCACCGCCGACACCGTGGGTTTGGACAGATTCTTTCGGCCCATCATCTTTAGAATGGCAGGGCGGACAAATAGCTCAAAGTTAATCATAGCGCTAACTGGATTACCGGCCAGGCCAAAGAAGGGTATACTTTTAGCTTCGCCCGCCTTATTCCACCCTTTAACCATACCGAAGACAAGAGGCTTCCCCGGCTTCTCCCGAACCCGCCAGAAGACAACCTCACCCTCTTTGGCCAAGACTTCCCTGACCACATCGTAATCGCCCAGCGAGACACCGCCGGAGGTTATTAATATATCAGCCTCCCGCCCAGAGTCAAGCTTACTTAACAGCGAATCTTCGCTGTCAGAGGCTATGCCCAATATCTTAGGAATAGCGTCGTAGTGCTGGGCCAGAGCCGTCAGGCTATAGCTATTACTGTTATATATCTTGCCACCAGACAGTGGCTGAGTGATGTCCACTATCTCATCGCCGGTGGCTAAAATAGCCACCACCGGACGGCGGATAACTTTTACTTTACCGCAACCCAGCGAAGCCAGAACACCAATTTCTGACGCCCTGAGCGCTGTCCCCTGCTTAAGCACCAGTGACCCGGCGGCGATGTCTTCTCCAGCCCGCCGGATTTCATCACCGGGCGCTACCTCGATCAGAACGCCTATCTCAGCTGGAATCCCCTGGCGCTCCGACTCATCGGTATCCTCAAACCTGACCACACCATCGGCACCCTCAGGTATTGGTGCCCCGGTCATAATCCGGATAGCCGTACCCGGTTCCACCCTGGAACGGGCGACAGCCCCGGCAGCAACGGTATCAACAACGCGCAGAATACGAGGCGACTTATGGCTGGCACCGCGAGTATCCGCCGACCTGACGGCATAGCCATCCATAGCCGAATTGTCCAGCGGAGGGATATTGATCGCAGAAAAGACATCCTCAGCCAGAACCTGCCCCAGACAATCCAAGATGGGTCTTTCTTCAGCCTCAAGAACATCTACATTCTCCAGAACCTTCTTCAGGGCCTGGTCAACGCTTATCACCGCTTTACATACCTCATTGCCATTTGACGCGCCTTTTCAAGGTCAGCCTCGGTATTTACATTAAAAAAGCTCAGGTGCTCGGGGTCGAACCGGTCAATCTCGTCAGACTCCACATACCTGACCTTAACCAAATCAAACAGCGCCCTGATCTCCATAATTCCTCGCTTAAGCAGCTTTTCTATCGGAGCCAGGCAGCTTTTGGAGTAGACAGCGTGAAGCGGCTCTACCAGTTCACCCAAGCGGGGAACCACCAGGTCAAAACCAGCCGAAAGCTCCATCATGTAACGCAATAGGGCTTGGTTCAGGAAGGGCATATCACAGGCAACAACAAGGTTATAAGACGAGCTTGACTCAGCCAGCCCGGTATAGATACCACCTAGGACACCTTTACCGGGGTAGATATCAGCTACTACTCTAGACCTCTGGTAGCCATTAAAATGGGGAAGGGACTTCTTACCAGCAGTAACTATGATAATATCGCGGTTAAAGAGAGTAAGTTGAGACAACACCCGCTGTAGCAAATTGTCGGTGCCAACCGTCTCCTGAACCTTGTCCCGCCCCAAACGCAAGCCCTTGCCACCAGCAAGAACAACACAAGTTATATCCAAAGTACGCTTCTCAATCCCCTCTAGCCTCACCCCCATATATTATTATACCACTTATCGTCAACTGCCTGAAGCTACAATGCCGATTTCAGCACTATAATTTGACCGGTGGCAGGCAGCTCCCCTGGCTTAAATTCCGCCTGGCTTGAGTCCGGCCGGCTAACATTAGCCTTGCCGCTCAGGAACCCCTCCACCCCAAAAATGCCCGGGATGCCCTTCTCCGTCTTATAGTGCATGGGGATAATTACCCTGGGCTTTAGCTGTTCACAAACCTCGGTGGCGACTTTAGCATCAATGGTATAAAAACCACCTACCGGGATAAGCAATACGTCAACACTGCCTATCTCTTTTAGCTGCTTGTCATCAAGCCTGTGCCCCAGGTCACCGAGGTGACAGACCCTTACCCCATCCATCTCAAAGCAGAATATAATGTTATCACCCCGCAAACTCCCCCCAGCCTCGTCATGATAGCTGGCAATGCCGATAAACTCTATCCCCTTAATCACTGACCTGCCCGCCCGGCTAACCACCTCAGGATTACCCTTCACCGCAGCCACATTGCCATGGTCGAAGTGCTCATGGCTCACGGTAACAATATCAGCCGACTCGGTTATCTCCCCATAGGTCAAATCAGGACCGGTCGCATAGGGATCGGTGATTATTTTCACTCCACTGTTTGAGGTAATAACAAAGGCAGCATGACCCAAGTATTTAACCTTCATGATTAAGCTCCCTAGAAGTAATTACCTACTGATTTAATTGCCTCGACCACCAGGTCAGCGGTCTTTGCCAAGTCTTTCAAGCTCAAAACCTCCACCGGCGTGTGGATATACCTCGAGGCTACGCTAATCACCCCCGAGGGAATACCTTCACGGGTCAGACTGATGGCAGTGGCATCGGTGGTGCCCCTCTCGGTCACCTCCATCTGATAGGGAATACCCTTGGCTTTGGCCGTTTCACGTAGCCATTCCAGCACCTTCGGGTGGGTAATCACCCCCCTGCCACCGGCATCCATTACCGTAATCGCCGGCCCCTGGCCAACCTTAACGGGAGAGTCGGCCATTTTTATGCCGGGATGGTCCCCCGGTATACAGGTATCAATGGCCACGGCCACATCGGGATTTAAGCCGAAAGCAGAGGTCTTAGCCCCCTTTAAGCCCACCTCCTCCTGAACGGTGAACACGGCCATTACCGTGGGCTTTAAGTCCACCCCGGCGATTCTCTGCAGGGCGGTAATCAGCACCACGCCACCGGCACGGTCATCAAAGGCCTTACCGGTAACCTTATCATTGGCCAGCGCCACCAGTTCCCGGTCAATTGAAGTCGGCACTCCAGGCTCAATGCCCATTGCTAGAGCGTTGTCCCTCGAAGAGGCACCAACATCAATGAACATATCCTTGGCCTCTACAGTCTTCTTTTTTTCCTCATCCTCCATCACATGCACCGGTTTGGAGCCGATGACTCCAGCCACTGTCCCCTTTTTGGTGTGCAATAACACCCGCTGGTTAACCAGCGTTTGGTCAAACCAACCGCCTACTTTGGCAAACCGGATAAAGCCTTCGTCATCTATATATTTGGCCATCAGACCTATCTCATCCATATGGGCGGCTATCATAACCGACGGAGACTTCCCTTTCTTGATAGCGATTAAATTGCCAAATTTATCAACTCTAACCTCATCTACGTAAGACTTAATTTCTTTCTTGATAATGTCTCTGACATTTCCCTCGTATCCGGAAATACCGTGAGCATTAGATAATTTTTCCAATAGGTTCTTCATTTTCTTAATCTCTTCTTCCATGTTCCCATAACCCCCTGTCTCGTTTTATTATTAGTGCTCCGCCGCACGAACCACCTTGTCCAACACCGGCGTAATATCTCTGGAGGTATCCACCGCATAGTGGTTGCGATGCATCTCCCCAACCGTGGCTCTCATTCGCTGGTAGATACTCCAGTCGGCATCTGATTTATTTTCGGGGCTAGCTGCTTCCTGCCTGACTTTCAGCCGCTCATATACCACCTCAGGCGGCGCTTCCACCCGCACCAGAATCAGCTTAACCCCCAGCCGGTCGGCAATATTATAGAGCCGCTCCCGATTCCGCTCCGATAAATTAGTAGCATCCAAGATAAGAGAAATTCCCCGCTTAAGCAATCTCTCAATGATGAGATGTAACGCTCGGAAAAGACGCGCGCTCTCCTCAGGGCTATAGCAAGGCTGCGGGAAAAGCTCCTTGCGCATGGCATCACTCTCCAGAATAATAAAGGGGAGTCTCTCGACCAGCTTATGGCAGAAGTAAGATTTGCCGGTTCCCGGCAAGCCGCTGACGGCGATAAAAGTGGGCTCGGCCACTGGCTCGGGGAACCCTCCCAGACTCTCAGTCAACCGCTGCACATCAGAAAGAAGCCTGCTGTCCTTCACATCCCCTATTATAGAATGTTTGCCACCGTTTGACTAGACAGTTTACTGCCTTTTACCTCTTTGCCCGCGGTCAAAGATAAAACCCTTCACGCCCCGGGTCCTAGCCGCAGCGGCTACAGCAGTGGGGATAAACTTGGCCAGTATTATCAAGCCGAGGACAACACTGTAGATGATAAACGGCGCCGATTTCATACCCAGCCAAGTGATGAAAGGCAGTGATAACAACCCCGCACCCATAGACAGGGCGACATTACGGGTGATGACAAAGAGTATCAAGACTACAGCGAAGAAGAAAGCCAATCCAAGCGAATAGCCGTAGAGGGGCAGCAACACAAACAGGCCACCTATCGCCGGGCCCATCCCCTTGCCCCCGCTAAACTTGAGGAAAAGCATCCAGTTATGCCCGACCACAGCCGCCAACGCCGACGCCAGGACGAAGGGCAGGGACAAATTCAAAAGCCAGTAGGCTATGGCTACAGCAGCAGCCCCCTTACCCAGGTCAACAATAGCCACCACCGCTGCCGGAAGACGGCCCACCTCCCGGTAGACATTCAGGCCACCCACATTACCTCCACCCAGCCGGCGGACATCCTCACCCTTAGCCAAGCGGGTGACAATATAAGCCGTTGGAATAGAGCCAAGCAGATAGCCCAGAACCACAGCTATAATACCGTAAGCCATTTAATCCTCCTTATAAAAAGCCAGTCCCAGAGTCCCGGTGCCGGTGGCATAGCCCATCACCGGGCTAAACTCGGTAACCCAGAGCTCAGCACAGTTAAACTCAGCGGCGACCCGCTCTTTCAGCTTCTCGGCATCTTCCGGGGCATAGGCATGCATCACCGCCACATGAGCCGGACTTTGACCAACTCTATCCCTCGTTATCTTAAGCATCTTCTCTATACCACGCTCCCGGCTTCTCACCGCGCCGATAAAATGAACCACCCCCGAGGTCTTAGGGGATATAGCAAGTATCGGCTTAATGTTAAGCATAGACCCGGCCACAGCGGCTATCTTGGGTATGCGCCCGGTGCGGTAAACATGACGGATGGTGTCTACTAGGGCGAGGAAGATAACCTTATCTCTCATCTCCTCAGCAGCCGTAACCACCTCAGCTAGGCTCTTACCCGCTTCAGCCGCCCTAGCCCCGGCTAGAGCAACGAAGCCCTCAGACGCGGTAACCGTCTTAGAATCCACTACCTCTACGGATATCTGAGGCAACTCCTTCTTGACCTCATCTATCGCCTGCTTAGCCGCATCATATGCCCCGCTAAGCTTAGTAGAGAGGGTAACGCAAAGAATGTTTTTAGCTTGCTTACTTGCTTCACGGTAGGCTTCAAGAAAAATGCCAGGCGAAGCACCAGCCGTCTTAAACGACTCCGGGTCTTTCAGAAAGAGCTCGTAAGCCTGGGAGGGGGTTATATCCACCCAGTCCCGGTATATCTTTCCCTGAAAGGAAATAGGGATGGGGGCAATGGTAATGCCGTACTGCTCCACCTGCTCCTTAATGAGGCAGGCTATACTATCGGCAACAATGGCTACCCTATCCGCCATGGAAAAACCTCATTAGTCCTCGGGATAAAAAGCCACTCCCAGGGTTCCGGTGCCACAGGCATAGCCCATCACCGGGCTAAACTCGGTAATCCAGAGCTCAGCACAGTTAAATTCAGCGGCGACCCGCTCCTTCAGCTTCTCGGCATCTTCCGGGGCATAAGCATGCATCACCGCCATATGAACCGATCTCTGCCCCACCCTATCTCTGGTTATTTTGAGTACCCGCTCTATACCATGTTCCCGGCTCCTGACAGCACCCTTAAAACGCACCGCCCCCGAGGAAATGGTCAGCACTGGCTTTATATTTAGCATAGAACCGGCCTTGGCGGCTATCTTGGGTATGCGCCCAGAGCGGTAAACATAGCGGATAGTGTCCATAAGCGCCACTACACAAACCTTATCCCTCACCCGCTCAGCCACTTTAACCACCTCAGCCAGGCTTTTGCCCTCCGCTGCTGCCCGCGCCGCGGCCAGAGCCACAAAACCCTCAGCAGCGGTAGCCGTCTTGGAGTCCACTACCTCAATAGAATTCTGAGGAAGCTCATCCCTGGCACGTTCTTTAGCCTTCAGCGCCGAGTCATGGACCATGCTGAGCTTAGAGGAGATGGTAACACAGAGGACACCATTAGAATTATTGCTCGCCTGGCGGTAGGCTTCGAGGCAATCCGCCGGGTTGATACCGGAGGTCTTGAAGACAGTGGGGTTCTTCAAAAACAGCTCATAAGCCTCAGTCGGGGTTATGTCCACCCAGTCCCGGTAGACCTTATCCCCAAAGTAACAATTAACGGGGGCAATGCTAATACCATACTGCTCCACCAGCTCCCTGGGGAGACAGGCAACACTATCGGTAACGATGGCCACCTTCTGCAATTATATAGCCTCCCTGTCCGGATAGCAGCCTAAACCCTTGATTGTTATCCAGAATGTCTCAGGGTTCGTTCCACCAACGCCGGGCTGAGCAGGACCAGCAGCATTACCACCATTAGAATCAGAAAGGCGAGTATACTGAGCCTACCCTCAGCATAATAGGCAACCATGGTTAAGGTTATCAGCCCAGATACCACCAAGACCGATATCCTTAACCAGCGCTTTCTCACCCGAATAAACGTAGCCACCGTTACCCCTAAAGCGAGGAAGGTCAACCCAATCCAGGGGGCAAAATCCTGCATGCGCTGAAGCCAATGCTCGGGGAGTTGATTCACCGGCTCAACCGCTATGAACCAACCGGCGATGGCGGGCAACGGTAACAGCATCAGTGAGGTATATAACCAGTCCCTCTTTATGGTTCGAACGGTGATGGCATACAACAGCCATAGCGCCAAGGGGAGATAAAACAGGATGGCAACCCAGGACCAGCTCTGGGGCAGATAAAGCAACAGCAGAGCTGCCGCCACCACCGGAAGTAGAGAGTAACCCAGCCATGGGAAAAGCCAGGCCGGTTTACCCCGCCACCAGCCATAAACAGCCATAATGAGAACCAGCACCAGCATACCTAAAAGCCAACCAATACCCCGCCACCAGTTGAGAGCAAACAAGAGACCAAAAAGCAGATGGGGAGTAGCCGCCAGTAACGCCTGAGTCCAGCTACCCTGGCTATGGGCCTCGTATATCTGACGGGCGACCACCTTAGCCGAGCCCAAAAGAGTTAAACAGGTGTCAGCCGCCTCCGCCTCCGATAGTCCCGATTCCCGCAGCTCATGGATCTCGTCCTCAATGTGCGTCTCCAGCTCCTGGATGACCTCTTTCTCCGAGGAATGGTCCAGCCTCAGGTTGTCTCTTATGCTATCCAGATAATTACTGAGGACAGTCAGCATTTCCCCCACCTCAAATTAGTCAGACACCGGTTGAATAATAAGATTCATGGCAGTAATAAAATCCAGCCACTGGCCCCTCTTGGCTACCAGGATATTCAGCCCCTTTTCCGTGATGTGGTAATATCTTCTCTGCCGCCCGTTGGGCAGCGTCTGCCACTCGCCCAGGGCTAAGCCCGCCTTCTCCAAACGGTGAAGAGCCGGGTAAAGAGTACCCTCTTTAAATTTAAAGTAGCCCTGACTCCTCCTCTCCAGCTCCTTGATAATCTGGTAACCATACATCGGCTGCTGAGCTATAACGCAGAGAAGCAGGGAATCGATATTACCTTTGATCAACTCGTGCTTTTTTGCCATCTAAATACCTCGCTTATCAAAACACCTAGTGCCACTATGCACAATAGCATATACTCCCATTGTTGGCAATAGGTAAATATCTGGTAATATACGTCGGATTCAGGCAAGGGGATTACTCGTACTAGGCCAAGAACTTGCCCAGGATGAGGGTGGCATTGGTGCTGCCGAAGCCGAAGGAGTTGGAAAGGGCAATCTTCACCTCGGCCTTCCTGGACTTATTGGGCACATAGTCAAGGTCACACTCCGGGTCTGGAGTCTCAAGGTTGATGGTAGGCGGAATTATATCATGAGTAATAGTCAGCAGGCTGAATATCGCCTCGGTCACCCCGGCCCCAGCCCACATATGACCCAGCATCGATTTATTGCTACTAATGGGTACTCGGTAACTCCGCTCCCCAAAGACACTCTTTATCGCCCGCGTCTCGGAGAGGTCGTTCAGCAAGGTCGAAGTGCCGTGGGCGTTAATATAATCAATTTTATCACTGGAAATACCAGCGTCATCAAGCGCCAGTCTCATACAACTAGAGGCTCCCACACCGTCAGGGTCGGGAGCGGTTATATGATAGGCATCGCTATTAAAGCCATAGCCCAGTACCTCACCGTAAATCCTGGCCCCCCTATTTAGGGCAAACTCCAGCTCCTCCAGGATGACGACCCCTGCCCCCTCCCCGATAACAAAGCCGTCCCGCTTCTTATCAAAGGGGCAGCTCGCCTTCTCCGGCTTATCGTTTCTGGCCGTCATCACCTTCACCGGCTCCAGTCCGGCAAAGACCAGGGGCCTGATAGCCGCCTCAGCTCCGCCAGCAATCATGGCATCAACCTCCCCCCACTGGATAGCCCTGCAGGCATCGCCAATAGCATGTGTCCCCGAGGCACAGGCGGTCACCGAGCACATGTTAGCCCCCCTGGCCCCAAATTTAATAGCCACCTGTCCTGTGGCCATATTGCACAAGAAACTTGGGACGAAGAAAGGGGAAATCTTCTGGCGAGCTCCCCTAATCAGCAACTCGTGGTTCTTCTCTATACTCTCTATGCCCCCCATAGCCGTCCCCACCGAGACTCCCACTCGCTCGCTGTTACTGGCATCTATAACCAGCCCAGAATCCTCCAGCGCCATCCGGGTAGCCGCCAAGGCGAAATGGATGAAACGGTCGCCGCGCCTTACCAGCTTCCGCTCGATAAAATCCAGCGGCTTAAACCCCTTGACCTCACCAGCAATCCTTGTCCGGAAGCTACTGGCATCAAAGCTGGTAATCGCCTCCACTCCCGATTTACCCTGGCATAAAGACCGCCAGCTTGCCTCTACCCCCACCCCCAGAGGGGTTATGGCACCCATCCCGGTGACTACTACCCTTCTCTTCAATGGCTTTTCTCCACAGGTGCACTCAACTCAAGACTGCTCTAAGCCCTACTTATCAGTTTTGGGCAGGGAACCGGTGAAAACGACCTCTCTGGGCACCTTATAGTTGGCTAGGTGCTTAAGGCAGAACTTTTTTATCTCCTGTTCGGTAGCCACCTCACCAGCCTTCAATCTGATGATAGCCCGGGGCGTCTCACCCCGCACTTCATCACGTATACCCACCACCCCCACCTCAGCCACTTTAGGATAACCAGCCAATACCTTTTCAATATCACTGGGGTAGATATTCTGTCCCTTGGCGATAATCACATCCTTCTTCCTGCCCGCCGATAGAAACAGCCATCCCTCCTCATCAATCCGGCCAATGTCACCGGTATGAAGCCAGCCACCCTTTATTACTTCAGCAGTTGCCTCAGGGTTGTTATAGTACCCCTTCATTATCGGTCCCCTGACAATTATCTCACCCGGCTGGTTTGGTGACAGTTCCCGCCCGTCATCGTCCACTATTTTCAGTTCCCACCCAGACAAAGCCTTCCCCACCGAGCCAGGCTTTCCCCCACCATCAGGGGACTGACAGGTAACATGAGCTGCCGATTCGGTCATACCCCAGAAATCAACCGCAGTCAAGCCCAGATACTGCCCGAGCTTCTGTGAGATGTTAGCCGGCATAGCCGCCCCCGCCGTACCCCAAAGGCGGATAGAACTCAGGTCATATTTTATTCCCTCGGCCTCAATAGCATTAACTATCAGGGTATGGACAAAGGGCACGGCCATAAAAATGGTCGCCCTCTCCCTCTCAATAACCTCCATAAGGTTGCTGATGGATAGACCGGGCAATATTACTACGGTGCTACCCTTGGCAATGGCTGTAATTAATATTACCACCAAGCCAAAGGCATGATGCATAGGGAGAGCAAACAGCACGACTATATCCTTATCGGTCTGCTTGAATCCATCACCCGATATGGCTGCCTCCCTGACCAGAGCCTGGTGGGACATCATCACCCCTCTAGGGTTAAAGCTGGGCCCCGAAGTATAAGCAATATGGGTGATATCCTCAGGTGTTACCTCCACCGCCACCGGCTCCGCCGAACCGGTAGCCATAATCTGCTCATAGCTAAGAAACTGCCCCTCACCCTCAGAATCCACCTCTATAAAGTGGGTGATGGACTTAAACTCCGGTAATGATGAAGCGAGGGGCTTTAAAAGCGAGCTTTCCGCCACCAGAACCCTGGGCTGGGAATCATCAAATAGAGAGGCCAACTCAGCCAGCTTATACTTGGTATCCAGGGGAACAGCAATAGCGCCAATCTTGACCACACCTAAGTAAGTAGTAACAAACTCCAGGCTATTTGAAAGCAGCATAGCCACCCGGTCACCCTTATCCACCCCCAACCCAATTAAAGCATTGGCCATCTTATTCGAGGCTTCATCCAGCTGGGAATAGGATAAACGGCTATCGCCCATAGCCACCGCCGTCTTCCTTCCATAGCGCTTTACTGCCCGCTCTAACATCAGCTTCAAATTCATTACTTAAGCTCCCTCCGTACAATTCAATCGTTTACACTATGACGCTATCGCTAAAGGCAAAAACGGGGCTATAGGAATTAACCTGTAGTGTAGCAGATTTTACCAGCTTTGCAAAGCAAACTGATAGCGCCAAAAACCCTTTGCCCAACCCCCGCCCCCGTGCTAAAATGAAATTAGCCATGAAAAAAATAAACCTTAAATATCTACTAGCCAGCCTGGTCATAGTTATATTTCTCCTGGTGACCAGCGGCTGCCCGCTGCCGCCCATAGTCACCGCCCCACCCACCACCTCACCACCAACAACCCTCACTGCCACCCCCATTGACCCCGGCTGGACGCCGCCACCAACCGACGGGCAAACTTCGGCATTGCCTTCTATTGCTGATTTAGTGGCTCTGGTCAGGCCATCAGTAGTAGCCATCAATACCGAGGTCACAGCACAGGACCTCTTCGGTCAGCTATACAAGGAGGAGCACGCTGGCTCGGGGTGGATTATAGATGAAGACGGCCTTATCGTAACCAACAACCACGTGGTAGAGAATGCTGATAGCGTCACCGTAACTCTGGTTGACGGCCGGACCTTCACCGCCGAAACAGTGCGCACCGACGTGCTGAGCGACCTGGCCATAGTCAAGGTTGACGCCAGTAATCTGCCTGCAGCCAAGGTAGGTGACTCGGACACGCTGCGGGTGGGCGACTGGGTGGTGGCTATTGGCAATTCGCTAGGTATGGGGATAAGCGCCACCGCGGGCATTGTCAGCGCCAAGGGGGTTTCTCTCTCCGTATCGGCGGGGCAAACCCAGGAAGACCTCATCCAGACCGATGCCGCCATCAACCCGGGTAATAGCGGCGGGCCGCTGGTGAATATGGCCGGTGAGGTAATCGGTATCAACAGTATCAAGATTGCCCAGGTGGGCGTAGAGGGCATGGGCTACGCCATAAGCAGCAACACGGCCAAGCCAATTATCCAGCAGCTGGTGCAAAAAGGCTATGTGGTTCGCCCCTGGCTCGGGGTGGGGCTTTATACCGTGGACCAATACGCGGTATTGAGATATGACCTAGCCGTAGATAAAGGGGCACTCACTACCGAAGTGGCTGTTCCCAGCCCGGCCGCTGAAGCTGGAATCCAGGCGGGCGATGTCATCACCAGCTTCGA
>Ga0315548_1001314_pt1 | contig 21172 bp, 18 predicted proteins | sample SalMarSW160110MG_2_FD_202540 | JGI IMG/M metagenome (GOLD analysis project Ga0315548, IMG submission 202540) | Salt marsh sediment microbial communities from the Plum Island Ecosystem LTER, Massachusetts, United States - Salt Marsh Sediment SW1601-110 ...
TATAAGTATAATGTATGGCCAGACACCTCTGATTATGTCCCCTACGACCACTTCTGGTGGTGCCACGCCCTTGAGATAAAAGATGGCATGGGCGTTGGGCGGACTTAAAAATCCGGTCTGGTAACAGACGCAGACGGCGATGGCAAACCATAGAGGGTCAAAGCCAAGGGTAGCAGCTACCGGAGTGAACAGCGGGACAACGATGAATATGGAGCCAATCCATTCGATGAGCATGCCCAGGATAAATACGATGAACATCATCACGGCGAAAGAAGCCCACTTGCCTCCGGGTACTGCCGCCAGAACCTGGGTGGCGAACTTGCCGCCCCCCAGATAGGTGAAAACGCTGGTAAAGATACTCGCCCCGATTACCAGCAGCATGATGAAGCCGGTTATCCGCATCGTTTCATAGGTCGTACTCTTAAGAACCGGCCAGTTGAGCCGGCGGTAGATAACAGCCAGCATGGTCGAGATAAAGGCACCGGCACCGGCCGCCTCGGTGGGGGTGGCTATCCCGGCGAAAATCGTACCCAGCACTCCGAGTATGAGGAGAATCGGGGGAACCATCTGGAATAACATCCGCATAATTTTCTGGCTGGTGGGCACGGCTCGCCTCTCCTCCACCGGTAAGGGGGGACCATCTTGGGGCCTGAAAAAGCACCTGATGGCAATATAACTCATATATAAAATTGAAAGGACAAAACCGGGGACAAAGGCCCCGGCAAATAACTTCCCCACTGAAATCTCGGCCATAGGTCCATAAATGACTATCATGATGCTGGGTGGTATGAGGATGCCCAGGGTACCGCCGGCACAGACGGTACCGCAAGCCAGAGATTTACTATAACCCCGGTTCAACATGGGGGGCAAAGCAATAATCCCCATGGTGACCACCGAGGCACCGATGATGCCGGTGCAGGCGGCAAAGATGGTGGCGACAAAGATGGTGGCCAGGGCCAGGCCACCCCTGAGTCCCCCCATGATAAGGTGCATGGTGCCAAAGAGCTTTTCGGCAACTCCGGAATGCCCCAGCATCGTGCCCATAAAGACGAACAGGGGAACCGCCAGGATAACATAATTGGTCATCGTCTTATAGGTTTGGTGAATAGCCATACCGAAAATCCTGCCTTCCCCCATGAAGAGAAGGCCGAAGACGAAGCCCACTCCAGCCAGTATAAAGGCCAGGGGAAAGCCGGAGAATATCCCCACGGCCAGTATGCCCAGCATGAGGATGGTAACCATCATCGGGCTTATGTCTATACCTAGCATCACTTCCCCCTGAAGATAGTTCTTACGTCACGAATAAATGTGGCCACCAGCCCCAGTAAAAGCAGGGAAATGGCTACCGGTGCCACGGTCTTGAAGGGATAGATAATGTTCCTCCAGGCGCTGTCCGAGCTGCGCTCATGAATTGCCCACGAGATCTGGGTCCACTCAATCAATTGCGGCATGACCCAAATCCATAGCGGGAAAACCAGGAGCAGGTAGAGGACAGCGTCGAGTATCGCCTGGCCACGGGGTGACATACGCTGGTAGAACAGGTCCACCCTGACATGGCCTTTCTGGATGAGCACCCAGGAAAACCCCAGGACAAAGAGGCTGCCGCCCACCATCCGCTCTATCTCAAATGCCCACAGCGTTGGCCTATTGAATCCATACCGTGAGGTAACTTCGTAAACGACAGCTGCCATGAGAATTAGCACCAGGAAAGAGGCGAGTTTTCCCGTCCATATACAGATGAAGTCAATTCCCTTCAAGAAGCGATCCAGAGCAACCATAACGAACCATCCTGTTTATGTAATCACTCACCCCCACCTCCGTAAACTGGCGTTTGGCGGGGGTGAGTGTCTGGGCAAAACCTAGCTAAAAATTGAACGACTGGTACTGTTCAAAGAGCTTCCACTCGTCCAGGAAGTCCAGCTGGCTCTGGTACACCTTGGCGAAGAACGGGTCTTCGGCGCACGTCTTCTTGTAGAGGTCATCGGCTATCTCGAAGAACTGCCCTTGCAGCTTGGCCGGGAGACTAACAATCTCCAGGTCCGGCATGGCCGCGAGAGTCGCGAATGCCTTGGCATCTTCAAGCACGAGGTCGGTGTATGCCAGCAATGCATTGGCGTGGTTGACCTCATCGTATATTACCTTGAGGTCGTCAGGCAGTGCTGCCCACGAATCGGCGTTGACCGCCTCCCACTGTACCGTGGCCGGCTGGTGTATCCCCGGGACCATGTAGTACTTGCAGATTTCGTAGAAACCAAGGGCGATATCGGTGGCCGGGTTGGAATACTCCCAGGCGTCCAGAATGCCCTTCTCTCCTGCCGCATAAAGCTCGGCACCGGCGATGGTGGTCACCGCAGCGCCCACCCTCGGGTCCTGCAAAACGTCAGCCCAGAACCCCTTGGTGCGGAATTTTACCCCTTTCCAGGCTTCCAGTGTGGTCATATCAACGTTGGACCAGCAGAGACCTTCCGGGGTGGTGACATAGGTATAGCCGGTGTAGCCGAAGTTGAAGGGCTCAAGCACCTCATACATGTACTCCATCCCGCCATAATGCTCCAGCCATGCCACCATTTGCGTGGAGCTAAGTCCCAGAGGCCGGGCGGAGAACAGCGGGGAGGACGGTACTTTGCCAATCCAGGTGTGCATGGTCGAGTTAAGCGCGTCAATGGTGCCCTCATTGGTGGCATCGAAGGCCTCTTTGCCGTCCATAATGGCGCCGGTCGGGTGAGACTCAATGATAAAGCGACCGTTGCTGGCTGCTTCAAGCATGTCGTTGCGTTTGTAAAGCCATATCATGTTGTGCATGGGGTCGCTCCACTGCGCTACCTGCACCCACTTAATCACTTTTTCTGGTTGTGCTGGAGCTGGGGCAGGCGCTGGAGCCGGTGCTGGAGCTGGAGCTGGGGCAGGTGCCGGTGCTGGAGCTGGGGCTGGGGCAGGCGCCGGGGCCGGGGCTGGAGCTGGAGCTGGGGCCGGAGCGGCACAGGCGCCTATCAAAGAACCGACTATCGCCACCAGTATGACTAGAGCTCCCAAATTTCTTTTACTCATAATTATAGTCCTCCTATAATTTATATAAACCATTACTATACAATTCGCTTTATTGAAAACAATCACCCCCTGATTAAAGATTTACAGAATAAAAAAGCACCGGCATACATGCATATGACTACCGGTGCCATAACCCATCGCTACCGTTGTCCTTAAAAAGGCGAACAATATTAAAAATCATTTGGATTAAATCTCATTATACTCTCATTTAACCATTTGTCAATACAATAAAAACCAGATTGTAGATGACGGTTTGTTTTCCAGCAATAGGGTTACATTTTAAGCATTTAGAATTATTAAAATTAGGTATAACTGCGAAAGCTTACGTGACTGGCAAAGTACTATGATGAAATTGACCCTGCTGATTGCAGGCTATGTACCCGTGCAAAAAGCAAAACACAGCCGGACAACCAGACTATCTGCATATCTCTAAAACGCTGGTCTCTACTCAGTAACGCCTGCTGTTAATTTACATAAAACGGCCTTTTAATCTATCAGTTAAAGAAGTAAAATGAGAGAGGAGGGCATAAAGATGGACTGGGGATGGCTTGTGGCGCTGATATTAATACTGCCTTTCGTTGTCATTATACCCGTCCTGTCTTTTGCCGGCTTGATTTGGGGCCTGTTCATAGTTATTCGTGATAATGTACGCGAGAGAGCGGCAACGAAGAGGGCGAGTGAAACAGGCGCCAAAGGGGCATTAGTTATCAATAAGACCTTTTAATTGATTTATAAATCTCTTTATTATTCCCACATAAGGTACTAGGTAAATGTTAGTAGTTGCCTGCATTAAGCAGGTGCCAGATACAACCCAGGTTGAAATTGACCCAGAAACGGGGACCCTGAAGCGGGAAGGGGTGCCCTTTATTGTAAATCCTTTTGACGCTCACGCTCTGGAAGAGAGCCTCCGTCTTAAAGACAGATACGGATTCCACGTAGCCGTTATTTCCATGGGGCCTCCGAATACCGAGGTTACACTGCGCAAGGCTCTGGCACTTGGCGTAGATGAGGCGGTGCTCCTGAGCGACCGTGCTTTCGGTGGTGCCGATACTCTGGCAACGAGTTATGTGCTGGCGGAAGCAATCAAGCAGTTGAATCAGAAGGATGAAGTGGTGGCAGTGATTTGTGGGCGGCAGACTATTGATGGTGATACCGCCCAGGTTGGGCCGGGCATTGCTACCCGCCTTGGTTTCTCCCAGCTCACGCTGGTTGACCGTGTCGAAGATATCGACCTCGAGGCGAGGAAGGTTAGAGTAAGACGAAAAGTGGGTAGCTGGCGAGAGATAGTCGAGGCGCCGCTGCCCGCGTTGATTGCCGTGGTACGGGAAATCAACCGATTACGCTACCCCACGGTGCCCAGGCGGCTTATGGCAGAGAAAGCCCCGGTGGTGTTATGGGATAACAAGGAACTGAAACTGGACGAAAATATGGTCGGCCTGAAGGGTTCGGCAACACAGGTGCGCCGAATCTTTTCACCGCAAAGAGCCAAGGGTGAGATTCTGGGTGACGGGTTAAACAAACCGGAAGAGGCGGCCAACCTGCTGCTGGGAAATCTAATCGAAAAAGACGTGCTCTATTTTGATTCAGAGTAGATAACAGACAGAGGCGCATGGAAGACAGGAAGAAAGCGAAGAGACCGCGCGGCGTAGCCCGACTCATTCCCGGTAAATGCATTGCCTGCGGTGCCCGCTGCCAGAGTTCCTGCCCCAAAGACGCCATCGAAATGAATGAGAAAGGCGAGCCGGTAATACTCGTCGACAAATGTATCGGCTGCCGTAAATGCCTCAAAATCTGCCCCGCGGATGCCCTGGAAATTTATTTAACTCCGGAAGAGCAGAAAATCCTGGCCGAACTGGCGGCAAAAGGAAAGGCCCCTGTCGCCGAAGAAGCTCCTGAGATAAGTGAAGAGGAAGCGGCATTACTTGCCAGGCTCAAGGAATACCGGGGAGTCTGGGTATTTGTGGAGCAGACGGGTGGCGAACCGGCCGGCGTTTCCTGGGAGTTGCTGGGGGTCGGGGCTGATTTGGCCAGAGCCCGCGGCGAGGAATTGTGCGCCGTGGTTATCGGCGATAAGGTGGAGCATCTCTGCCACGATTCATTCGCCTATGGAGCAAGCAAAGCATACGTTATCGATGCCCCCTTATTTCATTACTACCGCACCGAGCCGTACTACAGGGCCATATGTTATCTGGTCAGAAAATACAGGCCAGAAATAATGTTAATTGGGGCGACCGGACTGGGCAGGGACCTGGCCGGGGCGGTAGCTACCGAGCTTCAGACCGGCCTTACCGCTGATTGCACCGGGCTATCAATCGATGACCGGGGATATCTGCTGCAGACCCGTCCTGCCTTTGGCGGCAATATCATGGCCACCATTCTGACCGAGCGTACCCGGCCTCAGATGGCCACGGTTCGCCCGCACGTCATGCCCCCGCCGGCGAAAGACCCTTCACGTAAGGGGGAAATTGTCCGCGAGATGGTGCCGTTCCAAGAGGCAGACATCGCGGTCAAGGTGCTTGAGGTAATAGATGAGCGCAAGGCCGGCGAGGTGGATGTCGCCGCGGCGGATATCATCGTCTCGGGTGGTCGCGGCATGCGTGCCAAAGAAAATTTCGCCCTCCTTCAGGAGCTGGCCGATGAGCTGGGCGGGGTGGTCGGTTCCTCCCGCGGCGCCGTCGAGGCCGGCTGGATGCCCGCCGAACGACAGGTCGGTCAGACCGGGAAAACGGTCCGCCCCAAGCTTTACATCGCCTGCGGCATCAGCGGCGCCATTCAGCATCTGGTCGGCATGCAGGACTCTGACATTATCGTGGCCATCAATTCTGACAAGAGTGCCCCCATCTTTGAAGTGGCCACCTACGGGATTGTCGGCGACGTGCTGAAAGTTGTCCCCTCCCTGACGAAGAGAGTCAGGGAGCTTCGTGCTCAAGGCGTGGATTTCAAAGTGGAGAGTCATTGAGCAAATGGAAAGGGATAAGAAATTAATATGAATCCGGTGAGCCATCTGGGCGCTATGGGGTATGTCCTGTTCTGGGGACTCACCGTCCTTGCCGCCATTGTCTTCAGCCACCGGCTTTACCAGCTCTATCGCTATCTGGCTCTGGGTAGAAAAGAGGACAGTTACCGCCAGCTTTTCCGAAGGGCAGCGACGGCCATCGTCCACTTAATCGCCCAGCAGTGCCAGTTTAAAAACCTTACCCGGAAAGACCGCGCCGGCCTGGGCCACATGCTTATGGCCTGGGGCTTTCTCTTATTTATCACCTACTACTTTTTCTTTATCATCCTTGGCTCCGGATTCGGCATCTCCGATGTCATTGAGCATAATCCGGTCTATGTCATCTATACCTGGATTATGGACATCGTCGCTCCCTTCATCATGCTGGGCGCACTGTGGGGCATTGTCCGGCGCTACATTATCCGGCCCCCACGCCTTAAAGGCCACCAGACTTTTGAGGCGCTGGTGATACTGGTCACCGTTCTCATCCACCCCATAACGCACGTGGGGAAAATTGCCACCCAGATAGCCGCCGGACACCCGCCGGCCGGCCTTGGCTTGGCCACACCACCCATAAGCACCGCCTTCAGCCATGTCTATACTGCCGGCGCTTCACTGGAAATGTGGCACAGCGTCTGGTTCTGGAGCCACTGGGGATTTGTCCTGCTGGTACTGATTATCATCGGCTATACCAGATACCTGCATATGCTCGCCGCCCTCTTAAATGACCTTTTCTCTGCGCCGCCTCCCCTCGGCATTCCCAGCCGCATCAACCTTGACGACGAGGCTACTTTCGGCGTCACCATGATAGACGGCTTCGGCCGCAAGCAGCTCCTCGACCTCTACGCCTGCGTTGAACCCGGTCACTGCCAGGAGGTCTGCCCCGCCTATGCCACCGGAAAACCCCTTAACCCCCGCTCGCTGATTCAGGACCTCAAGCGCAACCTGCTCGCCAATGGGCCGCTGCTCCTGAAGAAAAAGGAGCCAGTGTTGCCGTTAATCGCCGAGAAACAGGAAGGCAGCATCTCTGAAGAAGTGCTCTGGGAGTGTACCACCTGCGGCGCCTGCATGGAGGTATGCCCGGTCAACGTTGAGCATGTGCGCCACATCATTGATATGCGGCGAAACCTGGTACAATTACAGGCCAGATTTCCCGATGAACTGCTGAACCTGTTTGAGAACATGGAACAGCGGAGCAACCCCTGGGGCATCGCTCCGGCAGAGCGCGTCAAGTGGGCAGGCGACATTGACGTCAAACCTTTTTCGGCCTCAGAGACTGAATTTTTATTCTATGTTGGTTGTGCCGGCGCATTTGACGCCCGAAGCCGGCGCACGACGGTGGCGGTGGCCGATATTCTGAATGCTGCCGGCATTTCTTGGGGTATCCTGGGCAAAGATGAACTGTGCTGCGGCGATAGCCTGCGGCGCCTGGGCAACGAATATGTCTTTGACCGCATGGCGCAGGAGAATGTCAAGCTCTTTGCCGAGAAGGGGGTGACCAAAATCATCACTCAATGCCCCCACTGCTATAGCACGTTCAAAAACGACTACCGGCAGTATGGTGCTGAGCTGGAAGTCCATCACCACACCGAATTCATCCGCCAGCTCATTAAAGATGGAAAGCTGAACCTGAATCGTGTGACCGACCTGGGGAAACTCGTCTTCCATGATTCCTGCTACCTGGGGCGTCACAATCAAATCTATGAAGCTCCCCGCGAGGTGCTCGCCGCTGTCACCGGCCGCCCGCCGACGGAGATGGACTTACACGGAAGGCGCTCTTTTTGCTGCGGCGCTGGCGGTGGCCGGATGTGGATGGAAGAAAGCCTGGGCAAACGTATCAACGTTGTCCGTGTTGAACAGGCACTGGAAAAAGACCCGCAGACGATTTGCGTCTGCTGTCCTTACTGCATGATTATGTTCGAGGACGGGCTCAAGGACAAAGATGCGGCGGAACAGGTACAGGTCTTTGACCTCGCCGAAATCACCGCCCGGGCTTTAAGGTAATTACACAACCCTACCCCGTCTTGCGCGGTTTCACAGCCCAGGGAATAGGGCCGGCCCTTAATACCTCTCCGGGCAGCTTCTTGCCAAGTATATCCTGTACCATCCTCTCGCATTCAACCAGCTTCGCCAAATCTATGCCGGTATCAATGCCCATGGACTCCAGAAGATTGACCGTATCCCCTGAAGCGATGTTGCCGGTAGCTCCCGGCGAATAGGGGCAGCCTCCCAGGCCGCAGATAGCGGTGTCGATAATGGTCGCTCCTTCGAGCATGGCGGCCAGCACGTTGGCCAGCCCCTGGCCTCTCGAGTCATGGAAATGAAGGCGCAGTCCGATGTCAGTCCCCTTCAGCTTCTGCAAGTAGTAACGGACCATTTCGCTCACCTGCACAGGGTTGGCCAACCCCGGGGTATCCCCCAGGGATAGCTCACATACCCCCAGACCAAGAAACTCGTCGGCCACCGCCTCCACCTGCTTGGGTGGTACCCACCCTTCAATGGCACAGCCAAAGGCGGTGCCAATGCCCGCGGTGACATGTATTCCGTGGCTGCGCGCTAATGCAACCGCCTCCTTCAGTGTCTTTATCGACTCAGCGACGGTCATGTTTACATTTGCTTTGTTGTGGCTTTCGCTGGCGGAAACGACCATGCTGACATGTTCCACTCCTGCCTTTACGGCCCTCTCAACGCCTCTGGCATTGGGCACCAGGGCCTCATAGATGACGCCTTCTTTCTTTTTGATTCCGGCCAGAACTTCTTCGGCATCGGCGAGCTGGGGGACATATTTGGGGTGGACAAATGACGTCGCCTCAATTCTCTTTATTCCGGTCTCCGCCAGCCGGTCTATAATCTGGATTTTTTGCTCGGTCGGGATAAAGCCGGGCTCCATCTGAAACCCGTCTCTAGGACCGACGTCCACAATAGTTACCTTTTTAGGCAAGTTCACCGGGTCACCCCCTTATTTCTTAATCAGTCTTATACTGCACGGCAATACCCTTGTCCAGCAGCGTTTGAATTTCCTCTTTGCTATATCCGATTTCTGTCAGGATTTCAGTGGTATGCTCGCCGAGCTGTGGAGCCATCATCCGGGTCTCGGGTAACTGCCCGTCTATCATCGTGGGCGTATTAACTATCTTGACTTTGCCCTTGCCAGGATAGTCCCACTCCTCTATCAGTTTCCGAAGTTGCACATGGGGGTTCTGTTCCACCTCGGCGACCGTTGCCACTAAGGCACAGGGGACGCCGGCTTCCGCCAGCTTGGCTTCCAGCTCAGCGCTGGTGTACCGCTGGCAAATTTCGCCTACCTTGGCGTTCAGCTCATCCCGATGCTCCCGCCTTCCCTTATCATCGGTGTAGCGGGGGTCATTAAGCAAGTCATCCAAGCCGAGCGCCTGACAGAAAGCTGTCCAGAACCGGTCAATTGAGACTCCAATCCAGATCGGCTTGTCTTTAGTGTCAAATGCCCCGTAGGGCACCCATCCTTCGGTCCCGGAGCCCCACCGCTGCGGGACTTTGCCGGTAAACGAATGATAGGTCAAATGATAGTTCATAGCGAAAACGCCCGCATCCAGCAGGGTAACGTCTATCCGGCGTCCTTTTCCCGTTTTCTCTCTATCTATCAGGGCGGCTAGAATAGCTATCGTGGCGTACAGGCTGGCGCTCATGTCAAGAAGAGATGTGACCTGCCGGCAGGGTTTCCCCTCCGGTTCACCGGTAGCTATCATAATGCCGGCCATTGCCTGGGCTGAAGGGTCATAAGCTGGTCGACGGCTGTAGGGGCCACTCTGTCCAAAGCCGGAAACCGAACTATAGATTATGCCGGGATTGAGCTGCCTTACTTTCTCATAGCTCAGCCCGAGCTTATCGATGGTGCCCGGCACGAAGTTCTCTGTGAAAACATCGGCTTTGCTGGCAAGTTTTAAGGCTGCTTGCTGTCCCTCTTCGGTCCTTAAATCCAGAGCGATATCGCGCTTATTTCGATTCACGGAGAGCAAGATAGCACCATCCAGGGCATAGCGGTAATGCTCGCCTCTTGGCGGCTCTACTTTTATTACATCGGCACCCAGGTCGGCCAAAATCATAGTGCCAAGGGTCCCGGCAATGGCCGCCGTGAAGTCGACCACCTTCACGCCCTTCAGTAAGTTCATGAATTTCACCTACCTTTCTTAATCTTAACGCATCTTAACGTATCATCTGGCCAGGCAACCACAAAACTATCTGGGGGAAAAAGACGCAGAGGGTAATCACCACAAGCACGATGGTGATAAAAGGATATACCCCTTTTATAATGTGCCCGTACTCTACGCCCAGCTCCGGTGCTGCGGCGCCTCGCAAATAAAATATCGAGGTGGCAAAAGGAGGACTCATGAAACCGGTCTGCAGATTGATAACCACCATCATAGCAAACCAGAGAGGATTAAACTCCAGGGCAATGATGGTTGGTGCTAATATGGGAACCATAATGAACACGATGCCTATCCAGTCCAGGAACATGCCCAGGATGAATACGATGAACATGATGACGGCAAAGGCACCCCATCGCCCGCCAGGTGTACCCACGATGGCTTCGGCCACCACGTCACCGCCACCCAGGCTGAGGAATACGGCAGTGTAAGCCACGGACAGCACCACAATGAGGAAAATCATTCCCGTCACCCTCATGGTTCCGGTCAGAGCGTCTATCAAAGAACTCCAGGTAAGCTTCCGGTAGATGATTACCAGAACGGTGGTGGCAAAGCCGCCAAAGGCAGCGGCTTCAGTTGGGGATGCCAGACCGAAGAAAATACTGCCCAGTACCGACATAATAACGAATGCCGGGGGTAGTGCCGCACGCACCACAACCAGAAAGCGCTTCAGTAAGGACACCTGAACCGTATCCGGCGGTGCCCCTGGCCCGGCACCTGGCTGAACCAGACACCGGATAGCAATGTAAAGAGCGTACAATCCGGCAAGGATAAAGCCCGGGATAAAGGCCGCCATGAAAAGCTTACCAACCGAGAGGGCCGCCATAGGCCCGTAGACCACCAGCATGATACTGGGTGGGATGAGAATTCCCAGGGTGCCACTGGCACATACCGTGCCCGCCGCCAGTGACCGACTGTAACCTCGCTTTACCATGGCCGGGAGGGCAACGATGGCCAGCATGGTTACCGAAGCGCCGATAACACCCACACAGGCCGCCAGAACGGTGCCCACAACCACGGTGATGATGGCCAGTCCGCCCCTCAGGCGACCCATGAAAAGATAGAGGGCCTGATACATGCCCTCAGCGATTCCCGTGCTCTCCAGCATGTAGCCCATATAAACAAACATGGGGGCTGCCAGAAGCGTGTAGCCGTGTGCATGCTCGAACAGCTGTATGTAGATAAGGTCAACGGTGTGAAAACCCTTGGTCAATATTCCCACGGCGAGACCGACAGTGCCCACGGCGAAAGCCAGTGGGAACCCCGTTATCAGCAGAGCCACCAGCCCCACCAGCATTATGACGGTTACTGCTTCAGCGCTCAGGTCTATCATGTCAGCTCTCCTTTAGGGGCACGAAGAGTGGCTATCTCGCGGATGAAGTGGGCCACTCCCTGAAAGAACAGCAGGATAAAGGCGATGACGAAGATGGTCCGGCTGGGCCCCATGGGTGGTCGCCAGAAGCTCACTGTCCATTTCTCACCCATAACCCAGGAGTCTATCATCCAGTCGTAAGAAACATACGCCAGCAGACCAATGAGCGGGAAAAAGAGTAACAGGTAGCCGGCGACGTTGATTACGGCCTGTTGTCTGGGGGACAGGCGGCGGGATATCACATCAAGGCCTATATGGCCCCGGTGTAAAAGGACCCAGCCCCATGACAGGCAAACTAACGCTCCTCCCAGCTGCATAACCGTCTGGTGTGCCCACTGCGTGGGCGCGTTGAAAAAATACCGGGCAATCACTTCATACGTGGTGGAGAAAATCATGCCCAGAGCAACCCAGCGCACCATTTTTCCCGTGTATTCATTAGCCAGGTCGATTATTCGCAAGAACTTCGCCATTGATATAACTCCAGAAAAATTACCTTGCAATTCTACTGGTGTTCCGGTCAATCAGAACCTCCCCCCGCTCGTTTCTCTCCGCGAGCGGGGGGATAGTTCCTCGTTGTTTCACTGGCACCGGGTCATCACTGGATGCGCTGGTCCTCGCAGATGGCTTTCCAGCGCCACATTGAATCCAGTGCCTCGGCGATTTCTGGATTCCCAGCTGCTCGTTCGGCATAGAACTTTTTCGCCTCTTCGACGAATGCGTCTTCTATGACCTTGGGAAGAGGCAGCACGTTGACACCGTATTCCTTGAACTTCACGATGTATTCAGCTTCGTGGTTTACATTTTCGGAAAGCCATAGCAACTGTTCAGACACGAACACATCGTGAATCGTCTGCTGCAGGTCGGGGCTGATTGATTCCCATTTCTCCCTGTTGATGGACAGAGCCTGCTGGTCGCTGGGAGCTCGGGTAGCCGAGATATACATCCAGTCAGCGATCTCATGGGCAGCTCTACCCCAGTTGATGTATACCGAGGCGGACTCAAAAGCATCGATGACGCCTTTCTGCATCGACTCGTAGATGTCCGCGCTGGGGAAATGTACCGTGGGCACGCCCATCCGGTACAGGATTTCCCCGCCGTCACCGGCGGCGCGGAACTTCAACTTTTGGAGGTCTGCTACCGTCTCAATAGGAACACTGGTATGTCCCCATACCTCGGGCGGGTCCACCTGGGGCGTGCAGATGTATTGCACTCCCGGCATGTATTTGCTATACGCAGCTTCGGTAAGGGCATTACCCTCCCAGGGCAGCCAGAAGATCCACTGCACCGGGGTCAACCCGCCGGAAACATAACTCAGAGTTGGGAAGATATCGGAGACTTCTTCAAGATAACCGGTCGGGCTGAAGGCCACGTCCAGCGCTCCCTTGTTTGCCGATTGAACCTCTTCCGCGCTGGGCACCAGAGCACCAGCGGGCTGGAGCGCGATTTCCAGACGTCCGGCAGTAGCCGCGTTAGAGCGGTTCACCGCCCGTTCGATGGAAAGAAAGGTGGGGTCACCGACGTCAAACGGTGTCTGGGCATTCCATTTAATTAACTTTGCTGGCTGCGCCGGAGCAGGGGATGGAGCTGGCGCCGGGGACGGAGCCGGAACCGGTGCTGGAGCCGGGGCTGGCGCTGGTGCTGGAGCCGGGGCTGGAGCCGGGGCTGGCGCCGGGGTCGGCGCAGCACAAGCGGCAAACAAACTTGTAACCGCTATTACTGAAATTAAAATAAAAAGTGCTTTCTTTTTCACTCTTTCTACCTCCTTTAACAGCTATTACCGTGCGAGAGCATATCTAATCGAAAGCTATCACCCCCCTTATTTGAAATTCTCCAGTAAGATAATTCGAATATCCTGCACGTTATTTGTGGAATACTAATACTAAATATAAGTCGCTGTCAAGGCTGGAAAAAACTATGCCTTTTACACAGCACTGTCTGCTATGCTGAAGGTTTTTAAAAGAGATAACCCTTTTACCTTGCCATAAGATTATAGATTAGCTATCATAGAAATAGCCAGCCTGAATACAAGTATGAAAGCTCTAACTTTTGATATCTCAGCCCCACCGCTTAAAATGGCTGAGGCTCGCATTGAACAAGTCCTGGCCCTGCTAATCGGCGAGTATGGAAATCGCGACTGGCGGCCAGATGAGAGCCCTTTGAACGTGCTGGTCCAGACCATTCTCTCTCAAAATACTTCCGACACAAATTCCAGAAGGGCTTTTCAGTCTCTTCTCGCTTCTTTCCCTCTCTGGGAGGATGTGGCCTCTGCCGATGTTCACCAGATTGCCGATGCCATAAAGGGCGGGGGGCTGGGGGAAATCAAGGCGGGGCGCATCAAGCAGGCACTCGGGGAAATCCAGCGGAAGCAGGGCAAGCTTGAGCTCGACTTTTTAAATGAACTCCCTCTGGACGAGGCCAGGGGCTGGCTCAAAGCATTGCCGGGAGTGGGCACCAAAACGGCCAACTGCGTCTTTCTATTCTCTCTGGGCCGACCAGCCCTGCCGGTAGACACCCATGTATATCGTGTGGCCAAGAAGCTCGGGCTTATCGATGCCAAGACCACGGTGGAGAAGGCCCATAAGCTGCTGGAAAGCCTGGTGCCGCCGGATAAAGTATATCAATTTCATGTCCTGATGATTGAACACGGGAGAAAGGTATGCCGGGCGCAAAGACCGCGCTGCGATGCCTGCGCTTTACGAAGGCACTGCCAATACTTCCAGCAGGGCCGGCTATCGAAGTAGCGTTCCTTGACAAGAAAAAGACAATATAATAAGCTTTTCATCGGGTCTGCGACCATAACACGGCTGAATTCCAAGTACACTGGAGGGACGTACATGGACAAAATTGCGCAAGCCATGGAAAAGGCGGGGTTTCCCAGCGGCGATAGCTATGACCTGCCAAGCTCAACCAAGACCTTCCCCGATGGCGCCCACTACCGTGTGGAGATTTCCGGCATGGAGACGCCCAAAGTCCTGGCCGCAACGTGCGATGAAGCTAAAAAGCAGGGGGTCCCCTTCCACCGCTCCATTTCCGTGGTACGGGGAGCGTCCATGCTCACCCGTGAACAACTGAAGGAATTTGCCCAGATCGCCCACGACAACCAGGTAGAGGTTATCATCACGCCGGGGCCAAGGCCAACATGGTATATCGGCCGGCAGATTGCCACTCCGGAAGGCGCCATCTCCGGGCTGAGGATGAGGGGGATGGACTCCATCCGGCACTACCTGATGGACATTGAGCGTTGCATCGAAATCGGATTCCGCGGCTTTCTGGTCTGGGATGAGGGAGTCCTCTCTATGCTCAACACCATGAAGCAGAACGGCGACCTGCCCGAGGACATCGTTTTCAAGGTTTCCATCTTCGCCGGGCACGCTAATGCAACGGGGGTGAAGCTGGTGGAGTCACTCGGGGCAGACAGCTGCAATCCGGTGGCTGACCTGACGCTGCCGGAACTGGCCTCTATCAGGAGCGTGGTAAATATTCCGCTCGACGTTCACATTCAGCTCTGGGCCTCAATGGGCGGCTACAACCGCACCTTTGAGACGCCAGAAATCGCCCGGGTGGCATCGCCCTGCTACTTCAAGATGGAGCCGGGGCCGGGGCTGGGCATGTACATGCCCTGGGGCATGTCCGAAGATATGCTGGCGGAACTGGGCCGAGAAAAAGTCCGCTACGTTAAAAATATTATAGAGCTGATAGACCAGGTTCACCCGGAACTCAAGGTATCAAAGCAGGGGCCGGAAGACCTGAGAGTGCCCATGCCAAATTAAAAAAGGAGGACTAGAAACAAATGCCAAAGAAATCCGTTCTCGATTTTGCGGAGATGAAAAAGAAGGGCGATAAAATCACCTACCTCACCGCCTATGATTTCCCCATGGCCAACTTCTGTGAAAAAGCCGGCATCGACATGATTCTGGTTGGTGACAGCGCCGCCATGGTGGTCCACGGTTTGCCCGGAACCGTGCCGATGACCATGGACCAGATGATTCAACATTCCCAGATAGTCAGGAGAGGCGCTCCCAACACCTTCGTCATCGGCGATATGCCCTTTCTCTCCTACCAGGTTTCCAGAGAGGACGCTATCCTTAATGCCGGCCGGTTCTTCAAAGAGGCGAGCATGGATGCCGTCAAGCTGGAAGGCGGCCGCCGGGTCATCAAGCAGATTGAGGGCATCATTGAGGGCGGCATGTCGGTAATGGGCCACATCGGCCTGACGCCGCAGAGCTCCGGGCAGCTGGGCGGCTTCAAGGCGCAGGGGCGCACCGCCGATGCTGCCATGGAGCTGATTAAAGATGCCCTGGCCATAGAAAAAGCGGGCGCCTTTTCCATCCTGCTGGAAGCGATTCCCCCGGAAGTGGGCAAAATCATCACCGGCATGCTCAAAATCCCGGTACTGGGCATCGGCGCCGGTATGTATACGGACGGACAGGTGCTGATTATCGGCGATATGCTCGGCTACTTTGAAGCCTTCACCCCCAAGTTTGTCAAGAAATATGCCAATCTCGCCGAGGTTATTACTAAGGCTTTTGGCGAATATATCGACGATGTTCATACTGGCAAGTTCCCCGAAGAGAAGCACTGCTATCGCATGGTTGAAGGGGAACTCGATAAGCTGGAAGCCATGCTCAAGAACATGCCCCCACAGTAAAAAGCATACTGGCGGAACGTAAGATAAGAAAACGCAAAGGGCGGCGTGGCGTAATGCTACGCCGCCTTTTAATTCCCGAATGACAGGCAGCGGAGAAAGGTTTCCTCGAAGTCCGGCCTTCCCGACAGCTCGATATGGCGTACCTCAGAAGCTATCTTCTCTGCCTGGCCTCTTTCTTCCAGATTGAGCAGGGCCCGCAACGCCCCATCCATGGCCCCGTTGCCGATGAAGTGGATTTTCTCGAGCGGGAAAGGAGGAATCAGCCCCAGAGCGACCGCCCTTTCACGGTTGATATAGTTGCCGAACACGCCGGCGAGAAGGACCTCCTGAATATCATCGGCGCCGACGCCGACCTCTTTCATGAGCAGTTCAACACCGGCGCGTATAGCTCCCTTGGCCAGCTGAAGTTCGCGGACGTCCTGCTGGGTCAGCGTGACCTCCCTGTCTTCATCCCGGAAGATGACGAATTCCCGTGCCGCCTCGCGAACCCTGACCCTCGGCGCCAGTTCCCCGGCGCTTATCTCTGCGGGCAGCATAATGCGCCCTTTCTGGTCGAGAACTCCCGTCCGGTAAAGCTCCGCCACCAGGTCAATCAGGCCAGAGCCGCAGATACCTCTGGGCGCGACGCCGCCGATGACCGAGTAATTCATAATTGGGGTCGCCTGAAAAGAGCTGATGGCACCTTTTACCGCCCGCATGCCGTACTTTATCCGGCCACCCTCAAAGGCGGGGCCGGCCGCGGTGGAGGCGGTCAGAACCCCCTTTCCGGTGGCCAGCATCACCTCACCATTGGTGCCGATGTCAATGGCGAGCCTGGGAACACGGCTCTGATGCAGCCTCGCCGCCAGGATTACGGCCACCGTATCGGCGCCGACAAAGCTGGCGATAGATGGCATGATGTGCACCTTTCCCCTGGGATGAATCGGCAACCCGAGTTCGATAGCCGGCAGGTCATAAGATTGATTCAGACCGCCAACGTACGGTGCCTGCGCAATATATCTGGCCTCAAGTCCCAGCAGCGTGTGGAGCATGGTGGTATTGCCCACCACCGTGGCCTCGAAAATCCTCTCCTTTTTTCGTCTGGCACTGCGGCACAGCCGGAGCAAAAGCTGGTTCAGTCCTTTGACCAGCTCTTTCTGCAGCTTCTCGCGACTTTCGGGGCCATCCTGCGCGTACATGATTCTGGAAATAACGTCGGCGCCAAAGGCGATTTGAGGGTTGAGCTCCGCATCCAGGGCAACTACCTTGCCGGTATTCAAGTCGACCAGCCCTGCGGCCAGCGTGGTGGTGCCGATATCTATGGCCACGCCCAATATATCTGCCGTTGAACCAGGCGGGTCAAGCGCCACCACCTCATCCCCCACCACCACCGCCTCGCCGCTGAAATTCCATTCGCGGAGCCGGAGGGACAGCTCGCGCAGCAATGACAGGTCAGTGCTCACCGGCCTCTTTATCGTCCGTTCCAGATATTCAGCGAGGCGATTCCAGTCCGCCCGCTGGTCCTTTATAGAAGGCCTGCTTATTTCAAAGTGAACGCTGCGGACATTGGGCTGCAGCGCAATTTCCTCTCCGAGCAGGCCGAAACCTGCCTTGGCCCGCGAAACCTCTATCTCAGGAAGGCGTACCTCGCCCGGCTCCTCCACCGTAACCTGGCAGGCAAGGTGCCAGCCTTCATCAAGTTCTTCCCGCGACAGTTTCTCCCGCTCCAGTTCCGTGTATCTCCGGCTGACCCCGGCGAGCTGCACGCGGCACTTGAGACACGTGCCCTGCCCTCCACAGGGTGAATCGAGGGGAATGCCGGCCTCAATGAGCGCGGCGCGCAGGTTATCACCTGTCTTCAGCTTCAGCTCTCTGTCCAGAGGAATGACCCGAACGTTAACCTTCATCTATGACAGCTTCCCCTGCCGATAGGCGGTGAGGTACCCGGCGCAGAACTTGTCCCGGTCCAGAATTGTCTCCGCCGCCACCAGGCCGGCCATAAGCTCGCGGTCAGTGGGGTCGATTATTGCCGAATCAAGCCCCCGGGACATGGCCACGACCAGAAAGGTGCGGTTGATGAGCTTACGCACCGGCAGGCCGTAAGATACGTTGGTCAGCCCGCAGATGGTGTGCACTTCCGGCATCTGCCGTGTGATTTCCCCGATGGCACCGAGCGCGGCGACCGCCGACTGGGTGTCAGTCGCTATGGGGTAAATGAGGGGGTCAATGAAAATATCACCCGGGGCAACGCCTTCCCGGGTCAGGGTATCGACCATCTGCCGGGCTATGGCTACCTTCTCCTCAACGGTGTTAGCCATGCCGGCATCGCTCTGGCACAGCACCACGATTCTCGTCCCGTACTGTTTAATCAGCGGCAGCATACCTTCCAGACGCCGCTTTTCCATGGTGATGGAGTTGACCAGGCACGGCTTTTTCACCAGCTTCAGGGCAGCGGCAATCGCCGCCGGGTCCGGACTGTCCAGGCAGAGCGGCAAATCGGTGGCACCCTGTACGATTTCTACCAGCCAGCACAGGTACTCCGCTTCCTGCCCGACAAAGCTGCCGGCGTTGACATCGATGTAATGGGCGCCGGCCTCGGTCTGGGACCTGGCTTCATTGCGGATGAAATCGGCATCTCTGGCTTTTATCGCCTCGCTGATTGGCTTTCGCGACGAGTTAATTCTCTCGGCAACAATTAACATAGAAATTCCTCCCCAAGTAGAAAAAAACTGTTTCGTTTTTCAGGCCGTTTTATATAGCTCTATAATCTCCTCTTTGCTTGCCTGACGCGGGTTATTGGCCGGGCTGCCGCTGGCGATGGCGTCCTCGCTCATTCTGGGCGCCAGCCGGTCGAGCTTTTCCTTCTCCACGCCAAGCTCCCGCAGCGACGGTATCCTGACGTCTTTGATGAGCTTCTTGACCGCCTCAGCGCCGCGCTCCGCCGCCTCCAGTTCGGAAAGGCCGCTGATATTTACTCCCATTGCCTGCGCGATGCGCGCGTAACGGGTCGGATTCCCCTCCAGGCTGAACTCCATCACCGTGCCGAGGAGGGCGGCATTGGAAGCGCCGTGACGCACGTGGAAATAGGCGCCGATGGGCCGCGCCATGCCGTGCACCAGCGCCACCGAGGAATTGCTGAACGCCATTCCCGCCATGAGCGAGCCCATCATCGCCTTTTCTCTCGCCTCCAGGTTTTTCCCGTCGGACCAGGCCTTTTGCAGGTTGCCGGCGATGAGCTCGATGGCGGCAATGGCAAAAACGTCACTTATCGCCTGGGCCTTTACCGAAACGTAAGCCTCGATGGCATGGGTCAGGGCATCAATTCCGGTGGCGGCGGTGATATCCTGCGGCAGGGTTATGGTGAGCTGGGGGTCAACAATGGCAACCTCGGGGGTGATGAAGGGGCTGCCGATGAGCATTTTGACGTCACGCCTGGTATCGGTAATGATGGTGAACGGGGTAACCTCGCTGCCGGTGCCGGCGGTGGTGGGCACGGCGATGACCGGCCTGCCTCTCTGGGGAACCCTGCCCAGCCCCATGTAATCCTCTATTGAACCCCCATTTGTGGCCATGATAGAGATGGCCTTGGCCGTGTCCATCGGGCTTCCCCCGCCAACGGCCAGAAGAAAATCGCAACCGTTTCCCTGAAATGCTTTCAGGCCTTCCTGAACGTACTCGGCGACTGGTTCTGCATTGACGCCGTCATAGATGGCGCAGTCAACGCCGCTCTGCCGGAGCGACTCTTTGACACCATCCGGGATACCCAGTTTCACCAGGTTCTGGTCAGTCACAATCAAAGCCTTCTTCACACTCAGCTTCCGGCATTCTTCGCCGACCTGCTTTGACGACCCGGAACCGGTGATAACGACCTGCGGAACTCGAAATGTCTTCACTGGCAGCATGATGAGCCTCCTGAATTGATACCTATTTCGGCGGAAAAGACGACTGACGGCATAAGTCTAGTATATTCGACTAACGGCGTCAATCCGTATATGAACCGGCAGTTTCAGCAGTTTGACAAACACAGCGCTCATGGCTACGATGATGCCGTGTCCGCAAGGTGGTGTTATAATGGATAAAGGAGGCTTGAAAAGATGGCCGAGGAAACCTATGAACTGTCACAGACTCCGGAATACCGCAAAAGAATCGAGGAAATCATCACCGCGGGGGGGAGGAGCTCGCTTTACGGACCGGAAGACACGCTTGCCGCCATGAAGCAGCCGAACTTCGACAATGAACGCATGTGGAGCCTGCTGCGCGGCTCCTACGATATTCACCAGCACACCGGGCCCTCTTCCACCACCCAGCGCCTTTTCAGCCAGATAGAGTTTGCCATCCAGGCCTGCGAGGTGGGACAGGCCGGCATTGTCTGCAAGGACCACACCCTGCCCACCACTCCCTCCGTGCAGCTCACCCAGAAGGTCGTTGATGAATGGGCCGAGGCACACGGCAAGAAAAAGACGGAAATCTTTGGCGGCGTGGTGCTCAATTACGCCGTCGGCGGACTCAACCCTGACGCAGTCGTGGCCAGCTACCGGGCAGGGGGCAAATACATCTGGTTGCCCAACATGGATGCCGCTCACCACCGCAGCGTGACCCGCCACCCCAAAGGCGGCGGCATTTCCGTCATCGATGAGAGGGGAAACGTGATGCCGGAGATGAAAGAGATATTGAAGCTGATGGCGGAGTCGGACATGGTGCTCGGCCTGTGCCACCAGAGCACGGCGGAGCGCTTCGCCATGGTCAGGGAAGCGGTCAGGATGGGCGTGGAGCGCATTGAGGTCAATCACGTCAATTACCCGCTGACCATGGTAACCCCTGAGCAGGCCAGGGAACTGGCTGATATGGGCGCTTACATCGGCATCTATGCCATGCACCTGGCGCCGCCGGCTTTCGTCTGGGATGAGGCGATGGCCTTCTATAAAGCGGTCGGGCCGGAACGAATC
>Ga0315548_1001315_pt1 | contig 21166 bp, 14 predicted proteins | sample SalMarSW160110MG_2_FD_202540 | JGI IMG/M metagenome (GOLD analysis project Ga0315548, IMG submission 202540) | Salt marsh sediment microbial communities from the Plum Island Ecosystem LTER, Massachusetts, United States - Salt Marsh Sediment SW1601-110 ...
TACCTTCCAGATCAACTTTAGATATACATTCATCAAATATTGTATCTGTTTTTCCCCTTAAACCTCCTTTATCATTGAAGTTACTAACATATAAGCAATTACGTAAACTGTCAAATACTACTGATTCAGGAGTCATAAATATACTATCCGATTCCCATAATTTTGACAATCTGATACCTGTCCCGGTAAATGACAAAGATTGTATCACGAAAGTAATCACTATTAAAGCAATCATTGTTTTCTTCATATTGCTGTCCTTACATCTTCAGTTGGGTTCCCTTGTTCAAGGTAAATATCTTTCATCTGGCATTTTGTTTATTGTTGGCATTATAGTCACTATTACTCTTTTATATCCTGATAATTGAGGTTTTCCCTTGTCAGTCACTTTTAAAATAAAATGAGCAGTTTCCTTTTTTTCAACCTCAGGAGCTATAACGTAAACACCACGCGCGTTCTCAGCTGAAGCAATTTTTATCAGTTTTTTATATGACCCGGCTTCAGGATAGTTAAACCACAGGTAACTGAGATTATCCCCATCAGGGTCGGCAGTTCCGCTGGCATCCAAAATAAAGCCCTCTCCCGATTTGACAGTTATTTGTTCAGAATGACCTAATGCAGGCACAGGAGGATGATTGGCTTCCTGATATGCTTCTGTACACCAGTCCATCCGGGCGGCAAAATCATTTTGAAAATCATCTCTCCAGCGCCATAAGGTTGCTTTATTACTGCTAAATGTGACTGTATCCAACCTGACTGCCCGTCCATATTCATTATAAATATATGGGGTATAACTATCAACTGCATTTGTCCATATTTCCCTTGGCTCGGGTTCAAATGGGACACCCGATCCTCCTTTCTTAAGCGTAGCAAAATCTGGCTTGTACAGCTCATAACGACCGCCCCAACCTCCCCAGTCAGGATGCTCCGGTTCATTTAGTCCGTTAGGTATTAATGACAGCCACGATGGTGTATCCCCCTCCATTCCATAGGCTACATCAGGATATACAGCACCGAGAGGACCGTGACCTTGCTGAATGTTTTGTGCCAGCCAACTATTGCTAATCTCATAATTGTTTATTCCATTCACAAAACTATTAATTGCATTCCATGTTGCGCTTCCGTAATCATCACCCGGACTAACAATGTAAAACAGGTCAGGGTAATTTCTTCTAATCCATATACCGCTGTCGTCCTGGTCTGATATAGTATAAACCCTGAGTTTTGCAATTAGCTTTTTAGTTTCAGCCGGAGACTTTGTATTGTTTATTTTATAAAGGGCCTGGGCAAGGGTATTGACACCTCCCCAGACAGATATCCATAAAGGGCGCTCATCATCTTCTTCAAGTACTTTTATAATCCAGTCAGAACCTTCTGAATCTTTCCCGTCGCCAACTCCCTGCATTCCATATTCCGCCAAGCCTTGTTTTACTTTCATTAAAAGTGATTCAGCATCAGGAAAACCAGCCTCATGCTTGTTAAGGTTAGGTTGTACTTTTCCGTAGGCCTGAATTACTTTTTTTATTGATTCAGGGGCCACACTCGTTTTTTTCCAGACAGATGTTGTAGCAATTAATCCTTTTATATCAATCTGATTAGAATATAAAAGTAAACGAACCATTGACTGAGTATCGTCCGGGTCGGCTTCAATATCCGTTAATATAATTACTCTGTTTTTTTGATTTGCCTGTGCAAAAATAGAATGAGTAAATAATATAAATAATAAAGAAGCAATCAAATAAATAACTTTTTTCATAATACAATTAATTAGTTATTCAATTTTCGATGATTCAGGACCTAAATAAGATTCTTTAAGCCCGCCGGTATCAATCACAATTTTTTGTATAACCATTCCCTGGGTTGTGCACATCAATTTAAATGTATGTTTTCCGGCAGCTGGAATAAAATAGCGGTGCATGTTTATTGCACAATTCCTTAATACATTATCTTTCCATTCATCTGAGGATTCTCCAGCCTCAATATCTGGCCGTATTAGAATATTATTATCGATGCCATACATATAACCGGCATTTTCCAACTGATTTAAAGGAAATACCGGCAGGGCATATGTATATATTGTTACCCATCCTGGCGAGAATAAATAGAAGTCATACTCAACAGAAGAACTGAATCCTGCCCTGGGATCCAGAACCCGCTTATTCGGATCCCCGAATTGAACAGATCTGTTCTCAATACCCAATCCGTCAATTAGCTGGACATTAACCGGATCATCATCTGTTTTCCTGTGAAAATCTGCTGCTGGAATCGAAATGTACCCATTCTGTTCTACAAAAAGTCCCTTAAGATCCTCCTGGTTAACATTTTGCGGGTTAAATACTGAAATAAGAATCTTTTCCTGTTTATTCTTACTTTTAAAAACGATTTCACCATATACATTTTCCGTTGCAGGAATTTTTTGCCAGTCAATGGATACGAATATTCGTTGTTCATCCTGTGTTTTGCCTGTTTTTTCACTTAATTCTATCCAGTCGTCAGATGGAACAGCTTCCCAGGTCACCATTTCAGAGCCCTTATTGGCAACATCAATGTAACAGGTTTTGGGCGCAAACGAATTAAAAACAGGCAACGATTTAAAGGGGGTGGAATTATATTTTTCATACTCATGCCCCTCGGGGAACACGGCAAGTATTGCTTCATCAGGAAGGGCAAGGCTGTCCACTTCAGGCATAATATGAACCATAGACAGCCATCCTTGTCTGAGTGACATCATACCTTCCCATTTTCCGTTAAGCAACGAATTATATTGATCAGTAACAATCTGCAGGCTGTCATAATAACTCCTGGCTTCAGCTGCTAATGAATTTGTCTTTGCCCGGCCTTCTTTGGCATACAGCCTGTTTTTTTGTGCAATAAGCATCTTTTTATTCATCAGGCACGATGCCTTTACAGGATAATAAACGAGCTGAAAGAATGCAGGTTTCTGGTCTTCCGGCAATTGAGCCATAATCCGGGAAGCTTTACCGGCAATATCTTCGTAATCCCTTATTCTTTTATCAGCTTCCCTGTAATGGGTAAAGGAGAATTCTGTATCTGTAATCCTTTCATCTCCATTGTTCCATTCATATCCCCAACCCATAAATTCAGGTTTTCGGGCAAAAGCCAGGTTATAGAATTTATCCCAGATAGTTATAAAGTCATCCAGGTATTGATTTCCGAACAGAGAGGCCGTCCACCGGGCATGATCCTGACTAATGGATTGATAGTTGTATCTATCTATATTCCAGGCCATGTCCATAATTAAGGTTGTTGAGTATTCACATGATTTAATATCTCCTGCATTTACCACCCAGACCCTGTCAGCTCCCGTGCGAAATGCCTTGCTCATTTCTTCATAGATCAGGACCGGCGGTGTTGTGCTCATCCATAAATAATTATGAGGTGGCCCTAAATACGAAACATGATAATACACGCCAAACCTTCCTTCGCGTTTTAATTCTTCCGGCGTTGCCAGCTGTTTGATATAGCCATAATTGTCATCGGGCCAGATGATCGTAACATCATCAGGAACTTTTGCGCCTTTGTTGTACAGTTCCATTACTTCTTTATAGGGGATAAAAGCCTGGGGTACCCTTTCAATGGGTTTCGAAATATATTTTTTTAGAATATTACGCTGATCATTCAGAGCGTTTTGCAGATTTACTACCTTCTCCGCAACGGTCAGGTTACCAATCATTCCGGCATCGTGTAACCCACGCAATGCCAGAGTGTAAAAATTTTCATAAGGCGCATTCGATTTCACCCTTTTATCAAGTTGCCTCAGTATGGATTCCTTGTTCGTGGAATAATTCCACTCCCCCATCGTACTATTATCCCATTCCGAGGCATTGTTAAACAACAGCGGTTCGCAGTGAGACGATCCCATCACAATTCCAAAACTATCGGCAACTAATTTATTTTCGGGGTATTTGTTAAATGCTCCGGTAACTTCATGCATGGCCGGCCACAATAAATTGGCTTTTAGCCTCAGAAGAAGTTCACATACTTTTGCATAAGTCACGGGACCGATATCTTTGAGGTTAGGATCCATTTTTTTGGCAGCCCATGGTTTTAACCCCCAATCCTCATCATTCAAAAAAATTCCGCGGTATTTTACCGAAGGCGGCCGGGATACATAATTTAACTGTTTGAGGTAAAGTGAATTGCTTTTTTTTACAGGGACATCTGCCCACCAATACCAGGGAGAAACACCCATTGACTCAGAAATTGAAAATATTCCGTATGATACCCCCCGGCGGTCGCTTCCGGCAATAACCAATGCTTTCACTATGCCCGGAAATGGATGATCAATAGTTTTAATTACAAATCGTTCCCACTGATTCATGATGGGACTTACATCCAGCTGTCCTGAATTTATCAGCTTTGTTATAATCGAGTTTTTATCAATCGTTCCTATAATTATAACATTGTCTTTTACCTGACTAAAATCCATAACAAGACTGCCTTGTTTACCCGTTACACGTTCAATATCTTTTAAAAACAAATCTGCGGTTTTCTTCACCGAAAGGTTATCATCTGCTTCACAATATACATTGGCCACGTTTTGATCATCTGCTATTGTAAAATAGTCTTCTCCGGCCGGCTTTTGGCGATATATTTCAATCTGAGAAAATAAAAATTGTGAAACAAACAATAATGGCAATAAAACTTTGATTTTCATTTTTTCTGGGTCTTTAAAATAAGGATAAAACTAAAATTTTCGTCGATCAATTTAACACAAGTTAAGCAATTCTTAATATTTAACATATAGCCTGAATGTCTTTTTGCGGATTATCCTGCATAGTCATATGAACTGCATTCTCTATTAAAACTAACCTGGAGTTGGGAACAAGACTTTGATAGTACTTTACTGTTGAGTACCTGGCCTCATCAAACTCACTGGGACCCCACATATGCCTGTAAACATCTTTATTAATCTGCTTACAGCCTCTATCTATATCAGCTGAGCTACGAAGATTTCTGGACATAAGTGCTATTGGCTATATGCGGCTTTATATTTGATTTCATTTAAATTTTTTGCAATTATACTCTATGCTTAAAAGTTCAAATTCAGCATAGCAGAAATCACCTTCGGGGCGTTTATAAATTAACTTCGCTTTAGAAGGAAGCTGGTAACTATCGAAATCTCTGTACTCTGTTACAGGTGTTTCCCAGGGATAATTTTTATATTCCTTTCCATCTGTATCAAACCGATCATTACTTATAAAATTAATCAACTTTCCTTCATCGTTAAAATATATAACAGCACTTACACTTATGTTATTATTAGTAAAAATTGCCTTTACACTTAGGCTATCAATAATTTCCCATCGGATACTTTTGTCGATAAGAGAACCCGGTGCCATAAAAAACATATCGTTCAGTACAGTAACAGTCTCTCCCTGGTCCATCCTGGGCCCTTTGGCGTTAACCACAGTGAATAAGCCCAGTATTTTAATTTGAAAAACTGCCTTTGCATTTTGATATAAATGAAGTCCAATTGCGGGGATTCCTTTCTTTTTAGCTACAATATAAAACAATCGTGAGTGCAAATCCATAAAATTATATTGAACCGATTTCAGGGGCATGTATTCTTCATCAGAATTAAAACGTATTCCTCCCTTGCATTCTAACCTGAAGTTGAGTATTTTTTCTTTACCTATGAATCCTGTATATCGTATGTACTTTTTAACAACTTCAGGAAGATGTTCCATATCTGTTTCGGTCAACAAATCCGGTTTAAGACTTTTGGTACGCTCCAGTTCGTAACGGACTGCCTTTTTGTATTTGCTTTTCATATTTTTCAATTTTATATCACCCCATTTTTTTCAGCATGCCACATAACGTTATCGCCGTATGATGTTGCAGAAAGAGCCTATGCATTATAGGGCGTGATACCAACCTGCTGACACCAGCCAATCATCATCCAGTGCTGCAGTATAATATTTAGTCAAATCAATTAGTCTCATGTCTGTTTTTGCGTCTCTTTCCGGTATAAACCAATTTCTTATTAATGGTTCCTTCTCCTGAGAATAACATAATGATTAAAAATAGAATATTGATAAAAAAATCAGCATCATAAAACTTAATTTTCTTTTCATAATTTTGATTTTTTATGTGTTGTATTCCTTAAAATTAATCATTAATATCCTGCCACGGTAATGTATTGGTCCAGAATATTATAGGCAAAGGTTCGCAAATATGACCAGGCTGTTTTTTTCATTTTCCTATTAGATGTTATGTGCCGAATAATACTATGGTCTAATCTCATTCTGATTGGATAAGCTGCCTTCTTTATCCTCAAGTTTTGTCATAAATCCTTGCTATACTATCCCGGTTATTTTTTCGAATCAATCTATTTCCATTGTAAATATCTTCATAAATTCCTTTAAGCACCTTCTCCATGTCAGCCATTCGTGGCCTGTATTTTTGGATTCATAAAAAATAATATTCTTCACCCCTAACTCGGTAAGTTTATCGCGGAAAATTTGTGACCAATTGCCCTCTTCTGTTCCTGTGCCCATCCAAATGAGTTTTAATTTTTCATTAATCTCATCCGGACGTTTGAGTAGGCCTCCATATAATTCTGTTATGTCGACATTGTCTCTTAACCGGATTGCCCCGCTAAAAGCTCCCAGATAGGCAAATTTATCCATATTGTTAAATACTATTTCAAAGGTCTGCAAACCACCCCAGGATAAACCTGCCATGGCCCGGTGCTCACGGTCAGGTATAGTCCTGTAATTTGAATCGATCATTGGTATTATTTCCTGAATAATCAAATCCTGAAATTCTACCTTGTTTTTGCCTGTTGAAGTGATTGACTGGGCAGAATCCCAATTAACAACATTGAAAGGCAGTCCTGAAATATCACCGTTATCCATTACAACCAGCATAGGTTCAATTTCCCCTTCTGCCAGCAGGTTATCCATAATAAAATTCATTTTACCCTGGTTACTCCATCCGGTTTCGTCCTCTGCCCATCCGTGTTGCAGGTACAGTACAGGGTATCTTTTATTCACATCCTGGTCGTAACCGGGAGGAGTATAAACAAAACACCTTCTGGTTGCTTTTCTGATCGGTGAATAATAATACCTTGCTCTTACCTCTCCGTGAGGAACATTTTGGGCGGAATAGAATTTCATATCCGGTGCAGGAATGTCAATACCACTCAAAGCTGCACCCGCGCCAAAATAGGTATACGTCGATGGATCGGAAACCCTGACCCCGTCAATGTTAAGAGCATAATAATGAAATCCTTCAACGATAGGATCGGTTGTTACACTCCATAATCCATCTTCATCTTTTTGCATGGGGAATTTCTTCCCAGTAATATCAACAAGTACTTCGCTGGCTTCCGGTGCATGAATTTGGAATATTACCCGACCATCATCATATATCCTGGGATACGATTTACCAGGAAGACAGTTGTCAGCTTTTACGGTATTTTCCGGGAAAGTTTGTCCCAATACCATACTAACACCCCAAAAGGTGAGTACGAAGATTAAATAATAATATTTTGTTTTCATAATTACGGATTACTAAGTTCAGTAATTAATAAGATATAAAGAAAATCATATGGTAATACATCAAGATAAAATAACAATATAATATGACATGTCTCAAATAATTCAACTAAATAATTAGGAATTGATTTCTCATGGTTTCCAGTTTTCTATGTAAATAATTGGTATTGAGATATTTATATGTTCCTTTATCGTCTTGGTTAAACATGCAACCAACCATGTCTTGATTAAATCATTTTTATTAAATGTTGTTGATATTTGAAATGACATACTTCAAATCTTGTAATGAGTTCACGAATTATTTATTTTAATGATTTCCGGGCCTTGAGGAGAAATTTGAATATTTGACCAGGCCTTCATACTTGTATATAGGTAGTTGGGGATTTCAATCAGCATTATTTTGGTGATCGCAAATTTCTATTTCATATTCATGTCCGAATCATGCAATATAGATTTTGCCATTTTTTGAGCTTCTATTTTATTACTTGACATAGATATTATATAATATTCCAAATCGTGTTCTGGTTTTTCCAATCCTTCCGGTATTGGTAAATGTGAGAAAGTCTGGAAATATAAAACAGACCCGTCTCTCCATTTAACAGCAGCGTTGTATTGCATTTTTAAATATGCTTTAGCCGATTCAAAATTTATTTGGTCAATTTCTCCTTCTAACGAATCCCATATATCCTGCATCTCCTTCACACCTTCAACACCTTTATAATAATGGTAGCATAATTCGTCCCAAAGTATTTTTCCCGACTTCATTCTGTATGTCCATGGAACATGATGAAACCAAAGCAGAAATTCTTCAGGACATGTCTGGAGCGAACCAAATTTTCCCTCAACAAGTGGGAAATACTGAGCAACTGCATTGCTTCCGGTTTTGGTTCTGTCAAATCCTATACCTGTACTATCTGCCCTATGATAGTAAGGAGAATTCCAATTTGCATGTTCTGAGTTATTGGTCCAGGGACCACGAAAACCGCCCCAGCCCGTTAACATATTTAAGCCGAGAGGATCCTGATAATTCACAATGGTTTCTCTCGATTCCATCATTATTTTTTTAATTGGATTGATAATAAAAGTATCATTAGAAAATGTCATCCTTATCCATTCATCCGCTATCTGTTCCGATGTGATGTTATAATCCCATGCTAACCGGCCGAAAGTATACCAGTTTGCCTGATCAAATAAATGACCGGTCCAGTTTCTCTGGCGGTAAACATTTGCAACACCAGCCATTCCACTTATTTTTTCCTGATTGGATTCATTCGGATTATTATGTAATGAACCATCAATTACCTTTGCTACTAAAGAACCTTCACCTTTTGAATAAGTATCTGCCATTAAAGCTTCCCGCCACATTGGAGCCATAAAACCCAAAGTAATATCCGCCCCACAAGGACCCATTCCAATATCAACTTCCATCGTTAAGGAAGTATGCGGCATCGCTCCAAATAATGGGCTAAAAGGTTCACGGGGTGAAAAATCAAGCGGTCCGTTTTTTGTCTGAAGAAGTACATTGTCTGCAAATTTACCGTCCAGAGGTTTGAATATATCGTAAGCTTCACGTGCCCGGTCCATAGGATTGTAAGCGTAAACAAACGCACGCCAAATGACAATTCCGTTATATGGCTTAAGAGCTTCGGCAAACATATTTGCACCGTCTGCCTGAGATTTGCCAAAATCCCCGGGACCCGGTTCATCTTCAGAATTTGCCTTAACCAGAAATCCTCCGAAATCGGGAATTAATTCGTAGATCTCTTTAACTTTCTTATGCCACCATTCAATCACTTGAGGATCATTCGGGTCAGCGGTTTCCAAACCACCAAGTATAATTGGGGCATTGAAATTGGGACTCATAAACATTCTTATTCCATAGGGACGGAATACATCGGCTAATGCTTTAATTTTAACCAGGTTTTCGTCCATAAGGAAACGCGGATCAGCATCAACACAGTTAAGCGATGTTGCATTTATTCCGATTGAGGCATTAGCTCTGGCATAATCAATATAAACCGGTTTTATATATTCAGGAAGTGTATACCAGTCCCATATAGAAAGATGACCCCAATATTCATGTGTGCTATTTAACATATCCCAATGGTTAAGCATTCTAAGTTTCATTTTGGGAGATGATACTATATCGAGTGAGGAAATATCCTGATTTGTTTGCAGCAATTTCAAAAAGTTAAAAACTCCGTAGAGTACTCCTATATCATTATTGGCAGTGATTACAATTGCTTTCTTCCCTTTGATCATTTCATTTAAAATAACAAATCCTTCGTTGCCGGCTTTTATAAGTTTGTTTTGCAGATTGGCATCCTGAAGGAATGGTAAATTTTTGAAAGCTCCTGCGATTAGAATCCCGTCTTCATTCACATCATTAACTTGCGGAATAGTAGATTCCAACAATCCATTCAATCCATTCTTAAGCTCATTTCGCGCGATCTGAATTGTTTCAGACTCTCCTATAACCATTACTGCCTTAATTGACAATCTGTATTTCTCCACTAATTGTTCATTGCTAACCTTTTCATATTTCAACCATAATTCATAACCGTCACCGGCGTTAACAACTTTAAAAGCTATTAGAAATATCGCAACCAGTATAAAGATTAATTTTTTCATAACACTATACCTTTAATTTAGAAATTCAGGTAATTGATCTATTTCACATATAACAAATCAAAGTTATAATTCATTGTGAACTTTTGCAAAATCTTACCGATAACGTCGAGCATATGGGCCGTCCCGATTCATCGGGATGGCTTATGATGCATTGTTATGTTATTTTTATCTGCTAATCTGATTAAAATATTCTGTCAGTTGGATGGCTTCATGTTTCAATCACGTTCCAAAAAGAAATTCAAATAAGTTTTGGTATCTGGCAATATTGTCACAATGTGTGTCTTGCTTTTATAACCCTCACATTTGCCTGTAAAACAATATGTGCCACATTGGATATAAAAACCATACTGACCCCAGGCATCGGAAATATCGAGCAAATTATCTCCTAAATATACCTCTCTGTCGCCAACATGATAGTTCAGCCATTTCATTTGAATAGTAGCTCCTGTGGCAGCATCAAAAATATGTTTTTCGTCCCATTCTCCTAATCCGGGATTTGTTTCGAGAGAATCGTTAAAAATGAGCAGATCTTGAAATTCTCCAACTAATATGCTTGTAGTATTATCAGATTGCAACGAAAAATTATGTGTGACTGTTCCACCCCCAACTACTTTGACTTGCTCAACTGTATCGCGAAAATTCAAGGCAGAACAAATAAGTGTATAAGTACCTTCGTCGAGTGAAGAAATTAAATACTCTCCTGATTCATTTGTTGTCGCCAGCAATGTGTCTTCATAAATAATATAAGCCGGATAGATAATTGCTTCTGAATCTTGTTTCAACTCTTTGACAACACCTTTTATATCACCTTCAGTTTCTATGGATTCGTTTGTGCAATTCAGATAGGAAAAAACTGCAAACAGAATTAATACTATGACTGCTCTGAAAATATTTAATCTCCCCATACTTTTTTAAATCTATCTACCTGCTTAAAATAAGTGTTCTTGATTTTTTAATCACCTGATTTTTATAAGTTACTTCAAGGGTAAACAAATATGTCCCCGAAGGAGCCGGTAATCCATTGTTCAATGTGCCATCCCAGCTTTGTTGGTGCATTCCTGCTGCCTGTTCCATATCTACCAAAGTCCTGATCTTTCTGCCATTTAAATCATAAATTGATAAGCTGACTTTTGAAGGAACCAAAAGATTATAGTTTATGCTGGTATTTGATGAAAACGGATTCGGATAATTTTGTTCTAACTGGAATGTATTATCTTGTGAATTTCTTTGTTCGAAAATAGAAGTAGGGGTGTATTCCGATGCTAATTCAATCCCCTCGCTCAAACCAAAGTTCCTTGAATATAATTTGTCGGTTGCATTATTCCAGTGTTCATGCACACCAAGACTGCCGCTGATAGGTGTTCCATCGTCCTCAGGATCATATTCAAAACCGGAAGGCCAGTTAGCTGGATCGGCAGCCTGGAGTATATAATCGTCGGTTCCTTCAAAGTGAGGGAATGGGCCTTTATCATCAGTAGCCGGAGAACCCTCTGTGGGATGGTCCTCATCAAATTCGTAAAATAAAAAGTCAAATGCAACCGATTCCATTGCTACCGGATCCAGGGAAACAAACAAGGAATTCGGATAATCGTTATTAAAGGGTGCCATCCGCCATTTTATAGGAGGGTGTCCCCAGTTGGTCGAACCCCAAACGGCATCAACAAGGTATAAAACCGTTTTGCCACCCAAATCTTTGTGCCCCATAATGTCAACGAAACAACGATAAACGCCATAATCACCGTTTTCAGCAATACCTGTTGCCTCAGGGCATGGTAACGAGTAGTGCAAATGCCAGGCCCCACCCGTAAAGGCAGCAATGGAGCCGAAATGATTTTTAGCAGTAAGGGTAATCCCTGCCCTGTGATGTTTCTTCAATACCGGTACATTAATCATATACTCGGCATCGATGTATGATTGAGGTAAAGGATTTGGATCGCTGCCATCGCTCCAAAATATAGCATCTTCATGAGGCGTGACAGCAGTTTTGCCTGCACCCCATCCCCAGTAAGTTACATTGGGAAATGCTGCATCACATTTATTAAAAGTTGGATCGGGCATTGAGCAATTAGGATCACCTATACTAATATCGCCTTGGGCAACGCCGACTACATTTATCAATTGATTAAGTAATGCGTAACATATTTGCGGAGAAGTGTTTACACCATTATCCCCATAATTTATTGCATTATTGTTAATCTTTATCACAATCTTCTCACCAGCCTGATAACCAACGTTACCCTTGCCGTGTTGGGCATTATAATATTTGAAAATCGTGTCCCATGCACCTGCATCAGATTCTTTTTCAGTATATAATTGCAAAACTTCTGACAACATATTATTTACTACTGCCTGGTTCGTATTATCATCCTGAAACCAATAGTCATTAAATGTATTTGAGCAATTCTCATCTGTGGCACCTACATCATGAATCCATGCAACCCTGCCTGGGAAAATACCTTTCCCAACACCTATCGGTTGATTAGCCCCTGTAAAAGCAGTTGACATATATGATGCCCTTGCCTTTTGATTATTCAGCGCGGTGGTTATCAGACTTAAGGCAATTCCTATCAATAAGGTTATTGTAAATAAAACGTATTTAGCTTCCCATAGGAATTTTCTTGCTTTTTTGAACACATACATTGTTGATGTCAAACTCATCACATATAATACAAAGGATGCTGCCAGAGGCATGGATGCCCTAATACAAGGATAATTTACCCGGCTGGGTTTAGGAATGACACGTATAAGAAACCAAATCAATGCTGCTAATCCTAAAAAAGGGAATAATAGCTTTTTAATTTTCTTTTTCATTTTTAACTTTCTATTGGTTAATAAATCAGATATATTGTAAACTTAATAAACTACTAGCTCAAAAATTTCTTGGTAAAGGAGCAAGTTACACAAAATGATTTTAAAGGAAAAGAATATTACAGAAATTAACATATTTATATACAAAATTCATTTTTATAGTTAATTTGATCATGAATTAAAGAATTAAGCGACCGCTTAAACATAACGGATCTCAAATATGGCAAGGTCTGGTTTTCGAAGCGCGTCTTTATCCGCCGAGGAAAACGTTGAAATGGGTATGAAATGTCCAATATAACCACTGTCCCAAAGCTTTGCCATATTTGATGTTGTGCATAGTTGTTTTGAAAAATCTAAATATTAAGACTGTTATCAATTATAATATTCTTTATATACAAGAACAATATCATTTTTGTAATCCACAATATAAATATCACTTTTAATTATTGCAATATCAATTGGAAGTGTTTCTTCTCCATCAATAGTCTTAATCTCTTGCTGCAGGATCAATTCATTTCCCTTATTAAATACTTCCAGACTCCTTCCATAAAAGGTTGTAAGATATATGTTTCCATTATCATTTATCGCCAATCCTGGGTTGTTTGGCATTGCAGCCATCGTCCCTGTTCTTGATTTAGAATAAAATGTATATTGTTGGTCAACCAGACAATTAAGTTTTGTTATATGACAACCGGATACATCATTATTAATTGAATCAATCTTTGAAATACCTTGTCCTGTTAAATAAATAGCTTCCTCTGACTCAATTTCCATGTCTGTTACAAGCAAGTACGGCTTATCATTTGTAATTGGAATATGAATATCATCTGCTATTCCACTATTTTCCTCAATCTTTTTTATAGTCATTTGTCCATTTGTTACATATATAAAATTATTTAAATAGGCAATTGAAGAAGGATACCAATAATCCTCAAATTCCGAAAAATCATATTCACTTGTCAAGCTGCCATTTAAATCGAACTGCAAAACGCAAAATCCATTATACGTTATCCATGTTTCGTTGCTTAAAGTCATAGGCTGAACTAACACGAAAATATTACTGTTGCCTATACACATGTCTTCTGGAGTATATCTTGTGTATTTACCTTTATTAAATGAATCAAAATCAATGATGGTATTTATAAGTTCTCCTTCTAAGTTAAATTTTTGAATCTTATGACTATAATTATTACTTGAAGGATTATTATTTACAACAAAAACAAATCCATTATTTTTCTCAATAGCAATTGCAATCGGTTTCAGTTCAGTAGAGAAACTGTATTCATAACCTATAGAATCTAGTTTTATTCTATCATCCTTTTCACATGCAACGACGAAAAAGAGTAATAAGATTATCAATATATTTTTTTTCATAAATGTAGCAAATTGCGGAGTTGTGTCTGTATCCCACTTGACAAAACTTAATGTGGGACGAAACGCTCCAAAATCCGCTGAAACCGTTATATTTTATACCCGTTATTGGCGGTTCGTGCTTTTATTAACTTTTTATTCTTTCTCATTCCAATTACTGGATTGTTTACCTGTTATTTCTGTTATTTTGACTTTCAATATTGACATAGAATCAACCTGATTTTTTTCATAATTTAAATCATGAGTTTCATTCGCTCCGTTATGCTTCATGATTACATCTAATCCTTTACGTTTCTGCTCATAATCCGTTATTATCTCAACTGTTCCATAGCCAATCAACGAGCGGTATCTGGTAGCCCATTTACAGGCTTTTTCATATCGTTCAATTCTGGCAATTTGCTCAATTTCAATACATACATTATTGTTTTTCTTTATTAAATCAATCTTTTTACCTTCATTTGCACAATGAATGTATATGCAATTATCCTGATATCCATAATTAAATGGTAGAATATATGGCCTATCATTATCCATGAATCCTAACCTGCATATTTCAGATGAAGATAATACTTTATCAATTATTGCTCTTCCCGAAATCTCTTGTTTTACGCGCCTCATATTTAAAAATCATATTGTAAAATTATCTTTATATCATTAAATAGCTTTATTTATAGTTTTAATTTGCTTTTATTTTCTTTCTCCAAATAACATTGCAGTGTTGTCTTTGCGTGACCGCCAATGTTTTTCAATGATTGTAGCAAATCTAATTTTCAATTCGAATGTTTATTTATCTTAATGTATTGTCCTGATTTTAGTTGACACTTTTTAGGTTAGTAAATTATGTTTAAAAATATTATTTTTTTCTTATTTCTAATCCAACAAGAACCTGGTTGAAATCTGAAAATTAAGATTAGGGTCATTTACCCAATCAAAAATCCCTCCTGATATTACTCCACCCTTTAATTTTTTATTTTTTCCCATTGCGCCAGTTGCTCTTGTAAATAGAACATAACGTGCATAGGTATTTGCAGAAATTATTAGTTTTGGAAATATTTTATATGAAACTCCTATTCCTCCGAGTACATTAAAAGGAAATCCTCTAATAATTCCCCCTTTGAGTTTTACATCATCCGTACTTATTATATTGTCATAATTATCATACTTAAAAGAACCATCTTCTATTTTCATTCTGGTTGATAGATTAAGTCCAAGTGACAAATCAAATGATAAACTTTTCACCGGCAAATACATAAATTTCAATCTGCAATCGAAGAAACTGTAATATTTAACTTTAACATCAACATAATTCCAGGTTGCTTCTGGAAATAATAGAGTATAGTTAAAATCCATGCCCATGCCAAATTTTTTATAAATAGATTGAGCTCCATACATAATACTAAATCCGTAATTATTATGAAAATTCGGCAATATTACAACACCATTATTATCTGTATATTTGATTTTGTCCTCATCCTGAAAATCGCTATCTGTACCCATTAAACTTTTGGAATGATGTGATACAAATCCAACTTCAAAATAACCATTATCAATTGAAGGAGAGGTTGTTGGTAGTTTATATGAACTACAAAGATTTGAACCTTCATACGGCGGTTCTTTTCCATCTGAAATGCAAATCCATTTATAATCTTTTTCTGCACCATAAGCCCAATGTTTGCTGTCTGCACTAAAAATTATACCATTAGCTGCAACCTGTTTGTAATGTGGCTGTTCTATACCGTTAACTATGTAAAACCATTCTTCGTTATTTAATACTGCATATGCCCATTGCTTACTGTCCGGACTGAAGGTAATGCCTGTACTTATAATACCATCATACTCCGGTTCCTTTATTCCATCAATGATATAAAACCATTTATTATTGTTAAGTACCGCATATGCCCAGTGTTTGCTATCCGGACTAAAAATAATTCCGGTAGTTATAATTCCATCATACTCCGGTTCTTTTATTCCATCAATGATATAAAACCATTTATTATTGTTAAGTGCCGCATATGCCCAGTGTTTGTTATCCGGACTAAATTTTATTTCATTTTTGATGATTTTTTTATTATGAGGACCTTCAATTCCGTCAATTACTATGCAATAACCATCGTCACATTTGGCAATATATGCTACCTTAAAACTATCAGTAAAAAAATATATTTGATTCTTAGCTATCCGCTGATAGTAATTGTGTGCGTTGGAATTTACAATTACCTGATATTTTCCATTGGGAAGTCGATTAATTAAGACTATTTTTTTGCCATCAGGACTAGTAAACCTATTCTGAGAAAATAAAACCAAACATTGAAGTATTAGTAAGCTATAAATTAAAAGTTTTTTCATGATAATTTTATTAAATGTTAAAATAAATAATATTATAACTCATCAATATTAATTAGTCTAAAATACTCTTTATTGAAAATTCCAAAATATAACCATCCGGGATAATAGTGATAATATGGAATGAATTTCTTAAGATTTCTATGCTGAGATGCATGGGCTAAAATAACTTTTTTCTTGGTCGATGCAAATGTAGAAATATTAATTTGAACATCAGGAGAAGGCATACCATCGCAGCCGTATATTCTTTTACCTTCTGAATAGACAGCTTTATTTCTCATTATTTTTTCTGCTTGTGTATATGGTAAGACACTTTGATATATCTTTTTAACAAAAAAATCCAATGAATCTTTATATAAGCCACATACTTCCATAATGACCTGACTTACCAATACATGTTCCGGATGGCCGTATAATCCTATAACATTATCTAATGTAAAAATAACACTTGGATTGTATCTCATAATTGCATCTTGAATATACATTTTTAATGAATCAATCTTATAATATTCAGGAAATTGGTTATATGGTATTGGCATATAACCTTGTTTGCTTTTATTTTTAGCAATTGCAAAGTCTATTAAGTCTAAATTTTTAAGGCCTTGAATTTCAGACACTTTTTTCATTTCTTGTTTTCTTATTGGATTATCTTCAGGCCTATGGAGATGTGTATAGAAACATAAAAAGTTTATATCCCAGCCATTTGCTGCTAAAAGTGAAGTTGTACCACTGAAACCTGTCGCATCATCATCGTGCGCAACTATAATTAGGGCAGTTTTTTTCTGTTCATTTTTTAAATATGAATCCTCAGGATATTTTTCTTTTGGAGTCAGTGTAAATAGGTAAATTATGTGTAAAGCTACAGTACAAATCCCAATAAGGATTATTACAATTCCAGTTTTTACAATTTTTTTCATATTATTTGGAATATTTTAAACATACGAACATTACCTGCTTAGCTATTTTCTTTACAGCGTGTTGTCAGTAGTAAGTTTTAAAATAATATCAATGATTTAAATAATTGTTAGCGGCAGCCATTTAATTTTTATTTAAGCTCACTCTTTATCAATTTATAATCCTCCTTCAGCAACAAATATGAAGGATGATTAAGTCCTGTAGGTTCGTAAAACTCATCTCCTTTATATGTGAATCCTAATTTCTGAAGAATATTTCTGGATGATTCATTATTCGGATGATGTCCTGCAAATAGGCTTGAAACTCTCATTTCAGTAAAGGCAAAATCTATTATAGCTTTCGCAGCTTCATATGCATATCCTTTTTCCCAGTAGTTTGTTCTTATATGGAATCCAATCTCATAAATATTGTCATTTAAATCATAGGGTCGTAATCCGCAACAACCAACATGGTCACCATTATTTAATAAAAAAATAGGGAAATATTGAACCCCATAATTCTGTTCACAATTAATTTCATTTAAAAGTCGCTCCATAACTTGTTCATCTGTTAATTGTCCTCTTACGTCAATAAGTTTTGTAACCTTATAGTCTCCCCACAAACCTTTCGCTAATAAGAAATCATTATTGTCCCATTTTCTGAATCCAAGCCTTTCGGTCTTTAAAAAATATTCAGCCCTCATTATTATTTTAACTTTTATGGTTGATGCTAACGATTTGTCAATATGGGCAGGCGTGGTTTCCCGAACGCGTTCCTATCCACCGGGGAAAACGCTTAAGCAGAAATGTGATGCTGAATGTAACCACTATCCCCAAGCATAATTATTGGCTGTTAGTGCCCGTTCTTATTTTATCGGTTCATATTTAAAATTCTTAAATCTTACTTTTCCTTCTCCCACAGATACCAATCCTATCCGTAAACTTAAAAAGTCACTTAATACATTATGATGATAGGCAGATACTTCAACAGAATTTTCTATTTTAATCCAGGCTGCTCCATCGGTACTGTAATACATATCAACCGTATTATTAATATTTTTAAGTCGCAGGTATACATGATTATCAATTACGTCTTTCTCCGTTGGAAACTGCCAGCCTCTTAAATTTGCTAAAATATTTTTATTGTCAGCAAGTATTCCCGAATAAATCTTAGGACTGTAATATAATACTAATCCACCGACAGCATCACCTTCTATCTCAATTTCTATCTGAGCCGAATAGGAATGGTCAGACGGTATGCAAAGAAGTGGTGAACTCTCAGCCACTGAATTACCCTTAGCTTTAATTTCAATACTATTGCTTGTTAAATAAAAACGACTGGTATCGTACTCACCGAAAAATTTCCACTGAGGTTTCAGGATGTTGCCTTCAAAATTATCATTTAGTGAAAACTTATTACCAATAAACTGCTCTAATGGCTTTTTAATAGGTTCATCGATTTTAAAATTGTCTGGAATTTTAAACCATCCGTCATTTGTCCATTCAACGGGTGCAAGTAATGTCTGACGCCCCATGTTATAATGACCGTTTTCGTATCCATGAAATATCATCCACCATTTATTGAAGGAATTTTCAAAAATCGTTGCATGACCAACTGACCACCATTTATCAGAATTACTTTGTGCGCGAATAATAGGATTATAAGGAGAATTTTCCCAAGGCCCCAAAGGCGATTTTGAGCGGGCAGAAATTACCATATGTCCAGTTGCAGGGCCTGCGGTTCCTCCTTGTGCAACAGTCATATAATAGTACTCACCACGCTTAAATAATTTTGGCCCTTCCATGCAAAAGCATTCAATAGTCCAGTCTCTCGGAATTGGCCAACCATCATATGAATGTTGAAAATCACCTGTTACTGATAAGCCATCCTCTGATAAGGGTGCGTATCCTCCGCTACTGAAATATAAATAGCGGTTACCATTGCCATCAACAACATGACCCGGGTCAATATTACCGACTTTCAGATCAATCGGGTCACTCCACGATCCGCCAATCGAATCTGATACAACTACATAATTTGTGTTGTTGGCCGGAAAATAAATGTAGTATTTGTCATTGTATTTTACTAAATCGGGAGCCCAAACCGAACCTACATATTTGGTTAGTGCACTCGTAACAGGAGTCCAATTAATCAAATCTTTTGAATGCCAAATAGTCAATCCGGGATAATATTCAAAGGAAGAATGTACTATATAATAGTCGTTGCCATCAACTAAAAGACTTGGGTCTGGATAATCACCTGAAAATACTGGATTTATAAAGAACTCGGCTTTCTTAAATCTTGTATCGGTTTGATATTGTGCATTTAATATCAAGTATAGCATTGATAGAAATAGTATTATAAATGTTTTCTTCATAGCTGATAATTTCTCATAAAAGTAATAGTATTTGTATCAAGTCTCTATGTTGAATTTCTAAGGTCAAATGTGCACGAACAAAGCCTCGGGCATAGCGACCGATTAGGACCCCAGGAATCTTTATTCAGCGAACATATTCATATAGATATTGAAGCTTTAAGGCTTATTATCAAGGTTTATAAGCGTTAGCTTTTAATTGACTAATTAGCTAAAATTATAAAAAATTCTTCAAATTCTTTTGTTTATTACGTTGGTATTGATGTTTCAAAATTAACACTTGATGTTACTGTTATTATTGCAGCTAAAAGTGTAAAGAAGTACAAACAGTTCACCGACTATAACAATTTATCTGCAAGTATTCCCGGAGTTGGTAAAATATTAGCTATTAAAATTTTTGTGTATACCAAAGCATTCACAAGATTTAATAATGTAAGGCAATTAGCTTGTTAGTTTTAGTGCGTTGCTATTTTTATTATTTTTTGAATACTCGACTCTATGCCATTATTAAACCTAAGGTAGTAGATGCCAGGCATCAAAAATCCCAAGTCAAGTATTTCTTTATTTTGTGTGTTATCAAGAATCTTATGAAACAGAATTTTACCATTGATATCAAGTATCTCTAGATCTGTATATTGGGATGAGATTTCATTGTTAATTATTGTAATCCGACTGGAAGAAGGATTCGGATAGAATGAGGAGAGCATATATAATTCTGAGCTTACATTATTTATGGAAGATGGTATTGCATCAATAGTGAATATAAGATAATCTATAAAAGGACAAATAGATATCTCTCTTTCTGCATATAAAGAGACATAATGTGAGCCAGTGTCTGAAAGTGAAGGAACACCGGTTAATTGTATCATATTAAGTTCTGAATTATCTGAACTTAACCAATCAGGTAAAGAATCAGCGGTAAATACTACATTACCACTACAATCAGTTCCATAAATACTGCATATGTATTGGCTATCAACAATAACTTGTGTAATAGGTTCAGTTATAATTTCCGGACCACAGTTTAAACATAAAATGCTAATGTTAAATTCTTGTGATACTGTGTCTTTACCATCCGTTACAGATATGACTACCATATTTGATTCATAAAACTGATCAGGTGATCCCATTAAAAGGGCTGTGTCATTCCCATAATCTGTAAAATAAAGCCAATCCGGTTTTTCCTTTACAAAATAATATAGTGAGTCTTCGCTATCTGGATCAG
>Ga0315548_1001316_pt1 | contig 21164 bp, 15 predicted proteins | sample SalMarSW160110MG_2_FD_202540 | JGI IMG/M metagenome (GOLD analysis project Ga0315548, IMG submission 202540) | Salt marsh sediment microbial communities from the Plum Island Ecosystem LTER, Massachusetts, United States - Salt Marsh Sediment SW1601-110 ...
TACCATAATTGTATCCAGCCAGCCCGCCAATAGCAAAAATTTCTCCGGAAACACTGCCTGTCGAATAGCAATTTGAAATCGTACCATAACCATTGCTTCCCACCAACCCGCCGACACCCCCGCTTCCTGTAACACTGGCGGTTGTATAGCAATTCAAAATAGTGCCATTTTCCCAATTTGCCCCCACCAGCCCGCCGACACCCCCGCCTCCTGAAACGCTGCCGGTTGTATAGCAGTTGGTTATCGTGCCGGATTCATTTCTGCCCACCAACCCGCCTATAGAGCCACAATTTACGGCGTTGACATCGACATTTTCCATCCCAAGATTTTTTATCTGGCCGCTAGTGTAAACATATCCAAACAGGCCGATATGACTTATACCATTGGAATCCCATGTAAAATTCCGGATTTTGTGGTCGTTGCCATCAAAAACGCCAACGAAGGGGATACTTTCGCTCCCAATGATATTGAACTGCGTGCCGGTGTAGTCAGCCAAGTTGATGTCGGCGACCAACAGGAAATGCGCACCCCAGTCGTTAGAATTTGCGCCGATTGCGTTCATATCTTCCGCTGTTGCTATTAGATATGGGTCATTCGGCTCGCCTGCGCCGCCGCTGTATTTGGCCTGTGCCGCGGTACTTAGACATAAAACCATTATTGTCGCTAAAATTGTCGTTTGGGTTCTCATTTTTTGTCTCCTTAAATCCATAAAAACAGGTTATTTTTTCGCCCCGGCTACGACGAATGCTTTTGCCGAGGCAAGCTTTCTATAAGTAAAGTCCAGGTTTTGTGGAAAACGTTACAAACATTTTTAAAAAAATGTAATTTTTTTATGATTTGTGAAAAAACTGTAAAACGCCATTTCCGTCGATAGGCGCTAAATCCGCTTTTTTAGTAGATTTCTCCACTCTGCCACGGCTTTTTCTACAGAGCAATTTTATTGCAAAAATGGCCCAAAAAGAGGTTTCGGATGGTGTCTATGTCATATTTTTTGTACAATTTTCAACAAATTTCCAAAAAAGATGTAACGAATCGCCCATTTCCTGGACTATATACAATGAGTGAACAGTATGGATGAAAATGTAGATTTAGCTCTATTAATCAGGCAGGCTCAGCTTGGTAACCCGCAGAGTATGAACGAGCTTGCCCAATTGGCGGAAGGGAGACTTTTTGCATATATTTATCGGCTTACTCTAAATTACGATTTGGCACGGGACCTTTTGCAGGAGACACTATTGAAAATGGTAGAATCTTTGAAAGAATTAAAGAACGTCGAAAAATTTTGGTCTTGGCTGTTCCGTATCGCATTGAGTGAAGCTCAACACTATTTCAGGGACCGAAAGAAAAAACATACGATACATATATCAGCTTTCAGCAAGGAACGCCTATCAGAATATACATCTGAGGACTTTGATGACGGACTGAATTACCTGATGCGCAGAGAGCTATCAGAGACAGTATTTCAGGCGATGACAAAATTGAAGCTGATGTATAGAAACGTCCTGATTTTGCGATGTTTCGAGCAGATGTCGTATGCTGAAATTGCAGACCTAATGGATTGTAAGGAACTGCGGGCAAGGATATTGTTCTTCCGAGCAAAACACTTGCTTAAAAGGCAGCTATCTCAGCGTGGCTTTGGCAAGGAGCTGCTACTGGTATCGCTGGGATTATTCGGATTATTGACTACTCCTGTAAAGGCCGCACCAGCAGCCGGCATGGTAACCGCTTCTTTGCTCGATGTTGGCTTTGCTGCTGCATTCATCGGCGCTGCAGGCACGAAGCTGAGTATTGCTATAGTGACGGCAATTGCCGCATTAACCCTTACCTTTAGCATTGAGAATTTTATATTCTGGTTTGCACTATTTTGCTATGTTTTGTTTTGCCTCGCTGTTATCATCTATGCCCGGTAGCAAAGAATAGCTCTTATTTCTTTCGGCCTTCTTCTTCACCGAACAAATGCGCAAACGAGGCCTTATTAGCTTAAAGATGTCTGCAAGAGTCACTAATATATTGGCTGTCCTGACACTGATTGTCCTTTCACTTGCGATTCTGGCAAATAGTATGACCAAGCCGCTTGGCCGTGATGAGCAAATGTACTGCACGGGCGGCGTCCTGTTGGCTCAGGGCAAGATGATTTACAGGGACTTTTCATACATAGCTCAAATGCCCTACCATCCGTTGCTTTATGCGGCTTTGTATAAAGTATTAAACACAAACTACTATTTGCTTGTGGGTCGTATGTTTTCAAGCGTATGCGACATCCTCGTAGTGGTGTGTATAGTCGGTATATATCGATATATTTTCAAGGGCTTTGGAATCAGCGGAGCGCTCTTCGGCCTGGCAGGAGCCATTCTATACGTGTTCAATCCGAGCGTTGATTATGCCAACGGCTTTGCGTGGAACAACGATGTCGTAATCCTGTGCGTTGCATTTTCCTTATGGTTATTTATATCCACCCCGGCTCGGCAGGCACGCCGTGGCCTGACGGCAGACTTTAAGCAGGAATCACAATACTGGCGAATTGCCGGCATTGGTGCCCTGCTGACATTGGCAACGTGCATGCGCATTACAACGGCCCTTGTGCAGCTATTGTTTTTCATTGCTCTGCTGGCCAAAGGCCCGCCTTCAGCGAGGTCTCGCCAAAAAGCGGACGGCGAGTTAATAAAACAGAGATTCAAGACTGTTTTACCATTTCTGGCTGCTTCTGCAGTTGTGTTGATATGGCCTGTTTGGTTGATAGCCCAGGCCCCGCGGGCGTTTCTTTTAGACGTTTTCCTGGTACAAATACTCAACAGCGAATGGCTGCATAAAATAGGTTTGGTTCATGATAAATTTGCCCTTATCTATAACTCGCTGGCAGAACCCGGCTACCTGGCACTTATCGTAATAGCCGTTTATCTTTGTGTGATGGTTGTGTGGCAGCGCCGGCCAGGCTTCGCTGGCGAGGCGAGTCGCAAATTGGCTATATCGGATAAGGCGGATATGGCTCTTGCCGCCCTGCTGCCGTTAGCGTTTTTTGTAATTGCTCTGGGCCTGCCGAGGATATGGAGACAGCACCTTGCGGCGCCGGTGCCTTTTTTGATAATCGGCGCGGCATATCCGCTGCTGTATTTGAGAAAGCTCGCCCCGTTAGAAAGAGACCTCTACCCTCATCCAGTTAAAGATTTATCTCTAAGCGGGGCAAGCTTTCTAACGGGGCTCGTTCACAATAGACATTTCAATATTGCTGCTGTTTTAACAGCTTTATCCGTATGCATAGCAGTTGCTTCTTATCCTGTTGTGTTGTACAGAATTCCATTGCTGCTGGGACCGCAAAGCTGGATGGCGATTGAGCTGCATAAGATTTCAGAAGACATCGCCGAAAAAACTAAAGACCCGAAGTTAATACTTACATTGGCTCCTCTTTACGCCTTAGAGGGTGGATGTGATATTTATCCAGAATTTTCAGCCGGCTCGTTTGTATATAGGGTTGCTGATTTTATGACTGCCTCCGACCGTGCCGTTACGCACAGTGTCGGTCCAAGTACACTCGGAGAGCTGCTTGAAAAGACGCCGCCTTCAGCGGTGATACTCGGCGTAGAAATGGAATTTCTCGAAAAAGGCCTCTTTCAGGCGGCGGTTCAGCCAGACCGTCAAAAATGGGAGAAAAAAGAGTACGAAAACGGCCCTATAGTGTACTTTAGACGTTGATAATACTTACCCGCCCTTATGCGTCTTTTAGCTATTATATATCAGCATCATCAATAACTGCTTTTGCTATGTCATTGATGGCGGTGCGGGTTTGGGCGTTGGCGTTGTTGGCGATAATGGAAAAAAGAAAGTCGCCTTGTTTCGTTGTGCAGACGCCGGAGAACGATTTGACTTTGCTGATGTATCCAGTTTTGCCGAGGATTTTGCCTTTGTATTTCGGTTCTGTGAAGTATTTGCTGATAGTACCATCCACCCCCCCTGCTGCAAGTGAATCCCTATAGATTGTCCAGTTTCCACTTTTGTAAATGTTCGATAAAACTTTTGTTATTGTATTCGCACTGAGTTTATTCTTTTTGCTCAGGCCACTTGCATCATCGATATGAAACTGCCCTTTATCGATGCCGAGCTTTAACAGGTATTGCGAGATAAGCTTTTGCCCCCCTGCCCAGCTGCCGCCTTTTTTGTCTGGGCTATTATGGGCGGCGATGGTTTTAAGCAGTGCTTCAGCAGCCAAGCCGAGACTGTCTTTATTACATCGGGCCAGGCAATCAGATAGTGGCGTGTCATATTGAGCGAGCGTCCTGATATCGGAACCACCGCCGAGAGTTTTTTCTATGAGTTGACCTTGTACTTTGATATCTGATTTCGCCAAATGTTCTGCCAGCAGAAAACCAAAAAACGCAGCTGGTCTTTCGATGGCGACGTCAAATGGCCCAGCTTGATTGTTGCACTTGCCCCGAATGATAATCTTATTGGGTTCCAAAGTACGATAGGAACCGACTTTGCTCGTGCCTTTCGTGATTGGCTTTACCTTGTTGCTGATTTTTACGAAATCCGTTTCGGGCTCGATAGATATAGATGTTTTGCCATCGTTATTTTTTACAGCAACTTCTATGCAATTGTCATTGTAATTTAAGCCGCATACTTCGCAGGCATACCATCGGTTCAAATCTTTTTTCGGCCAGTTCGGATGAACACGCTGGTCATCGAAGATACTGGTGTCAACGACAATATCCTTTATGGTTTTTATTCCATTTTGTTTTAATACTGCTGCTATATCTTTGAATATCCAGCAACTCTCTCGGCCATACTTGGTGTCTGTAACTTTGTCACCCAACAGCGGGTCTCCGCTTGCGATTATTACGAGGGGTGGCACGACCATCCCCTCGACTTCGCTCGGGACAGGCTTGGCCGTGTCTTCACGGGCTGGAAGCCCGTGCCACAGGCCGACCCTTGTTTGGTACTTGAAATTCGGGCCTAAGTATTCCAGCGCCGCTGCGGTTGTGATTATTTTCATATTCGAGGCCGGTATCAGCGGCTTTGTTGCTTTATGGCTATACACAGTCTGGCCATTTTTAGCTTTTAGGATATGAATGGAAAATTGAACTTTTTTCTGCGAAGACCGGCTGATGATGTCATCAACTCGCTTTGTTAAGTCCGCCATACGCCTGGCGGATAAATCTGCCTGTGCGAAACTGCCGAGGCAAATACTAAACACAGCAGCGATTAGCAATGTTTTCGTTCGAGTTTGCATACAGCAGACCATTATTTCGCAAAAGAAGATTGATATCAACGAATTTATTCAAATTGATTATTGACGATTTGCCTTGTAATTGGTAATTTTAAGCCCGCGTGAACCGGGCTAAATAATTTTCGTCGCCGTACCGGCGACGGCTAAACAACCCCCTGACCATACGGGTCGGGATGGGTTTCGTGGGAATAGGTATTGTTATGGCTGAGAAAATAGTAAAAGTCGGTCTTGTCGGCTTTGGAACGGTCGGCAGTGGTGTTGCAAAACTGATACTGGAAGATGCGGATTCGATAGCAGCTAAAACCGGTCTGCGTCTGGAGCTTGCCTGCGTAGTGGATATAGATACGCAATCGCCACGTCCAGTGAAACTACCGGATGGGATTCTTACCAACGATTTGAACAGGTTGCTGGACGATGAGAGTATTGAAATAGGCGTCGAGCTGGTCGGGGGAACCAGCGTGGCGAAGCAAATACAACTCAAAATCCTCGAGGCAGGCAAAGACGTAGTTACTGCCAACAAGGCCCTGCTGGCTGAGCACGGCAATGAGCTTTACAAGGCAGCACTTAAAAATAATCGCTGTATTGCCTTCGAAGCCAGTTGTGCAGGTGGTATCCCTATTATCTCAGCTATCCGGACAGGACTGGCGGCAAATGAAATAAGGTCGATGTACGGCATAGTCAACGGGACCTGCAACTATATTCTCTCTAATATGACGGCCAAAGACGTGGATTTCAGCGAGGCCTTAGCTGGAGCGCAGCAGAAAGGTTACGCAGAAGCCGACCCCACGCTTGATATCAGTGGTGGCGACAGCGCCCACAAGCTCGCTATATTAGCTTCTATTGCTTTTGGATATGAGATTACGCTCGATGATATTTTCGTTGAGGGAATCGAGGCAATTTCGAAGGATGATATTCGCTATGGCGGTGAAATGGGATATGTTTTGAAATTACTGGCAATCGGGCAAAAAGACGAACAAGGCAAAGTATCACTCAGGGTTCATCCATCTTTTATTGCCAGAGATAATGCCCTTGCTCGTGTCCAGGGTCCATTTAATGCTGTGAGCATATTCGGCAGTGCCGTTGGGCAGGTAACGTACTACGGCCGAGGTGCAGGAATGATGCCTACCGCAAGTGCGGTTGTCGCGGACATTATCGATGTTGCTCTTGGCAATTCCGCCACTACTTTTCGGCACCTGCAGCTTAAACCAAGGAGCAAAGTAGAGCCGCTGATAGAAAAAATCGACAATCTTGTAAGCCGGTTTTATATCAAGGTGATGTGCAAGGACCAGCCGGGCGTACTGGCCCAATGGAGCAAAGTACTTGCCGAAAACCAGATAAGTATATCCGGTGCGTTACAACACGAGGGTAGCGGGCCTGAAAATACTGTGCCGGTGGTAATCGCAACCCATCCTACCCTCCAGAAAAACGTCACAGCTGCATTGGTAGATATGGGAAAACTGGATGTTATCGGTGGCAAGCCAGTATGTGTAAGAATAGTGGATATTCCGGAGGACAAGGATTGACGACTAAATACGCCATAATAATTCCTGATGGTGCTGCGGACGAGCCCCTAAAGCAGCTCGGTGACAAAACAGTGCTTGAGGTGGCTGAGACACCAAATATAGATAGAGTCAGTACGCAGGGCAGGCAGGGGCTTGTGCGGACCATCCCGGAAGGTATGGAGCCCGGCAGCGATGTTGCCCAGATGAGTCTGCTGGGCTATGACCCACATCGCTATTATACCGGTAGAGCACCAATTGAGGCGGTGGCACGTGATATCAAGCTATCGATGGAAGATTGGGTTTTCAGATGCAATCTGGTTACCATTGCGGACGGCAAGATGGCAGACCACAGCGCTGGTCATATTTCCACCGAAGAAGCAAGTAAACTGATAAAAGAGTTGGATGAGCAGCTCGGCAATGAACAAATATGCTTTTATACGGGTGTAAGCTACAGGCACCTGTTGGTTTTCAAAGGGCTTGATTTCGACATCCAAACATATCCGCCGCACGACCACATAGGTAAAGCGATAGAAAAAATCCTGCCTCGCGGCAAAGGCAGCGAGTTACTTATCGATTTGATGGCTCGCTCGCAGCAGCTCTTTGTAGGCAATGATATTAACAAGGTCAGAAAGGACCTGGGTGAAAATCAGGTCAGTTCCATATGGCTTTGGGGACAAGGCAAGAAAGCTCAAATGGAACGATTCCAAAAGCGGTTTGGGCTCAGAGGAGCTGCTATCACTGCGGTTGACCTGGTAAGGGGTCTTGCAAAGCTTATTGGGTTTGACCTGATAGATGTGCCGGGCGCTACAGGTTTTGTGGACACCAATTATCAGGGCAAGGCCTCTGCTGCAATAGAAGCGCTGGAAAAATATGACATTGTTTTTGTCCATATAGAAGCCCCCGATGAGGCATCTCACACCGGCAGCATCGAGCTTAAGAAAAAAGCCATCGAGCAAATTGACAAATATATTGTTGGTCCCGTGTTTGAGGCGCTTCAAAAATATGAGAGCTGGCGGATACTGGTGATGCCGGACCATCCGACCCCCGTCTCTAATATGGCCCACTCACCCGAGCCGGTTCCATTCGCTATCGCAGGTGACAATATCAGTGGAATTTTGCACGCAAATTTTAGCGAGGCCAGTGCAGCCAAATCAGGATTTAGAGTGGAAAATGGCTTCGAGCTGATGGAGTATTTTTTAAAAAGGTAAAAGAGATTGACTGTTAAAACCGAATTCAATAGATTATTACGGTTAATTTAGTTTTTGTTGGCTGACTATGGCAATAATTGTGCAAAAATTTGGCGGTACATCCGTTGCGGACGCAAAAAAGATTCGTCGCGCAGCAGAGCGAGTGATTAAAGCGGTCAAGAGTGGATATCAGGTTGTAGTGGTGGCTTCAGCGCGGGGTAAACAAACCGATAAGCTTATAGCCGATGCTCGGGAGCTTAACCCAAATCCACCCAGCCGGGAGCTTGACCAGCTGCTCAGTACCGGCGAGATACAATCGGTATCTCTGTTCGCAATGGCCCTTGAGGCGATGGGTTATGAAGCTATCAGCTTTACCGGCGGTCAGATTCGAATGATGACCAACAGTGACTTTACAAAGGCACGTATAAAAAGTATCGATGCCAAGCGAATCCATAAGGAGCTGGACAGTGGCAAAATTGTTACTGTTGCGGGCTTCCAAGGCATAGACGAGAATGAAAACATAACGACCCTTGGCAGAGGCGGCTCAGATACAACCGCGGTTGCCCTTGCAGCAGCGTTAAAAGCCGAGGAGTGTGAGATTTACACTGACGTCGATGGAATCTGCACTACGGACCCGCGTATATTTAAGGGCGCTGTGAAAATGGAGCAGATTAGCTACGATGAAATGCTTGAGATGGCCAGTCTCGGAGCAGGAGTCATATATACTCGAGCTGTTGAGTGTGGTAAAAATCACAATGTTAAAATTCACGTAAGAAGCAGTATAAAAGAAGAAGAAGGTACAATAATTACTCACGAGGTGCCGCAAATGGAAGGTGTTGTAGTTTCAGGAGCAACGATACAAGAAGATTTGGCCAAGGTAGGTCTTGTCAATGTCGATAACGTTCCGGGTAATGCCGCTAAGATTTTCGCCCGTCTGGCAGATGCCAAAGTCGTTGTCAGCGACATTGTTCAGACAGAAATTAGTGCCGAGAAGGCAAACCTGTCCTTTATAATTGGTATTTCGGATTTGGTTGCTGCCAGGAAAGCAGTAGAACAAGTCAAAAACGAAGTTAATTGCGAAAGCATTTTTATCCGGGATGATATTGCTGAGGTTTCTGTAGTCGGGGTTGGTATGAGGACCCATTATGGCGTGGCCGGCAGGATGTTCGGGGCGTTGGCCAAGGCAAAGGTAAATATCGATTCAATCACTACCAGCGAGATTCGCATTAGTTGCGTTGTGGACAAAGACCAGGCTGAGAAAGCCCTTCAAGTCATTAGTGCTGCATTCGAACTCGACAAGCCCGCTGAGCAACGGAGTAAGAGTTAGCCACGAAGACACAAGGTCACAAAGCAAAAAAAGAATATATTTATAATCTTAGTGTCTTGGTGCCTTAGTGGCAAAAGAAACTGAAAAAAACAAAACCACTTATGCTATGAGCAGGCGTTGGCTGACCGGCATAATTATTCTGTGCCTGTTAGTGGCGGTTGTTTTAGTCGGGCTTGACCATAGCCCAATTGTCCGTAACTGGCAACATCAGCCGAAATCCGAAGAGCAAACAAAGGCCGGCGATTTCGAAAAATATCACGCCAAAACTTTCACCGTTATAAATGTCGTTGATGGCGATACAATTGATATAAATATACCTGATGGAAAATATGAACATACAAGGATTCGGCTTTGGGGGGTTGATACGCCGGAGACAAAACATCCTGAAAGAGGCGTAATGTATTTCGGCCCGGAAGCCGCTGAATTTACTCATCAATTAACTCTCGCAAGGCAGGTTACAGTTTATCTTGAAGAGCATCGAACCAGAGGGTACTACGGGAGACTGCTGGCCTATGTGCAACTACCGGACGATAAATTTTTGAATGAAGTTTTGTTAACTGAGGGCTTTGCATACGCGGACGTGCGATTTCAGCACAGTTTTTATCACAAATACAAACAGTTAGAAGCCGCCGCCCACAGCCAGAAGAGAGGGTTATGGGAGAAGGTAACGCCTGAGCAAATGCCGCAATGGAGACAGAAAAAGAGTCTTTAGTTTTGAGTTTTTAGTGTTTAGTTGAAACTCGAAACTTAAAACTACTTCGTTCTTCGTTTCCTCATCAACGCCAATCCGCCCAGGCCAAGAAGTAAAACTGTGGCGGGTTCAGGAACAACTTTTGTTCTTAATATCTGATACTCGCCATAACCACTGCCGGGCGTTAAGGCACCTCCCCATATCCAATCGGCATCATTGCTAATTCCAGCTACATAACCCCATGGACTACTTCCGTGGTCTATATAATCTGAGATTACATTCCAACTTGCACCGCTAATTTCACCGGCCAATTCAGATTCGGTTGGTTCTGCCGAGCCATCGTCTAAGTCATTAAAAGTCAAATAGACTTCCCAGTCTACGGTGTTAGTCAGAATTGTTTCACCAGAATCAGGAATAACGAATTGTCCCAATACACCTTGAGCGGTGGCATCATCACTCCAAACGGCGATATAAATGCAGTCTCCAACTACCATGTCAAATGTAAAGAATTCAGGCAGGGACCAGTTATATGAACCTGGAGAACCAGCGACGCCTGATTCATTTCTTCCCACAAAGGTGACAAAACTACCATCCACGGCGCCAAAATATAGCGCATAATGGTTATCAGCTGTAATCGTAGCCTCTACACTTACGGCATATGCCGTTGTAACGCTGCCAAGAATAAAAATAAACACCATAACGATTATTCTTTTCATATATATCTCTAATTTTTTCACTTTTCTAATACTTTCTCCTTTCAAAAACCACTGTCTTTATCTAAATCCTTTCCACACCTGGTCTCTAAAGCAACCTTGCTTTTTTGCGAGTGTTTATACGATGTTCCCCCCACTATCCTTAAAACCTTAAAAGAACATGCAAAGGGTATGCCACCCACAACAAACAGAGATGAAACAATACATATAGTTTCACCTAACCGCTTATAACAAAAACGGTTAGATTTATATATAATGTTTTTGTATTCACAACTGCATATTATGCATCTTAACAGTATGTTGATTTACATCAACGCTACTTACCCCTATACTACCTATCTTAACGCATATATTAGACTAAATATGTCAAACAATTCCTGAATCCACCTAATGTTTACAAAAAACAACGCTTCTTCAAAGAATAGATAAAATTAAAGGACTTTTTAGATTTTTTCCAAAAATTCGATTTGTTGCTGATATTTCTAATTTCGCAGATTAAGAAAGAAAGGCTAGACTTGCCTATCCTTTGATTAGTGAATTCAACTGTACTCTCACCCTTGTGAAACCTATCCAGCCTGTCCTCGTTGGGAGTCCATAGGACTGAGCCTGCCGAAGGGAGCGAGGCAAAGCCGACTTGAAGGATTGATATGGATTAGATAGAACAAGCAAAAAAATTTATCAGTGGAATCAGTGGCTGACTTTTCTTTTTCTCAGCATCGCCAGTCCGCCCAAGCCGAGCAGCAAAACCGTGGCTGGTTCAGGTGTTCTTGCGAGATACTCGTCGCCTGCGACCATAGCTATCGTGGCTGACATATCAGGATAACCAGCTGCTTTCAGGGAATTCGCATAGTATGTCGCCCCGCTTTCTGCTACCCAGAAGAATATATTTTCGTTTATTTCGAATGTGAACTCGGGCAGGTAAATGTCGAAACTGCCTTTACCGATAAAATCTAACGTGAGTATGCAAGCCTCAAACGTCTGGGTACCATCGGCATAATTGCCTATTCTAACACCAAGGTCGCCATTTTTTTCATCGTAATCCGTAACGGCAAAAGAGCCACTTGAAAATCTTGCCTGGGCAAGGTTGTATTGTGAACCCGCTCCGGTATACAAATCATCCGTAGCAAAAGGCCACAGATAGACAGAGGCATAAGGATTTGAAGATGTCCAGGGAATTGAATCAAAGCTGAGGGCCGATGGGCCATCGGTATCGAAAATGCCACTCTTGGGAATGACTCCTTGAGCAATGCCGCTACACAAAGCCATCATAGTCAATATGAGGATACAATGCCTTATCATCACTTTTCTCATCCCGGCAAAGAATGCGATTACCATTTTTAGCTTAGCCGAATCAACGACTTACCCGGGCTTTGCCACTTTCAGGTTAGAGAGTAACCCTTATTTTTCCAAATAATAGCATACCTTATTGAAGGCGAAATGTCAAGGAAAAAAGGCCGATAAAAAGATTTTTTGTGCCACAGAGTTCACAGAAAGTTTAATTCTAAATTTTTCCTCTGTGGTAAAACTATAGATTGTATTCCTTTATTTTTCTGTAGAGAGTTCTTTCCCCGATGCCGAGGATTTTAGCGGCTTCCTGGCGGTTGCCTTTTGTTTTCGCTAACGTCTCTATAATGGCCTGTTTTTCAATTTCGTTGAGCGAAAGAGCAGCGGAAGATTTTGTGGTGCCTGTGAGCTGGTGGACGAGATGGACTTCGGGCGGCAAATCCTTGACGTCTAACTTGTCGCCGTCGGCCATAACAACCATCGTTCTGATAACATTTCGAAGTTGGCGAATGTTGCCGGGCCATTCGTAGCCAGCGAAGATATTCATTACAGAATCGATGACGCCATCAACTTTCGAGCCGGTTTCGCCGGCTGCTTCCTTGAGGAAGAAATTAGCGAGTAGTGGAATGTCTTCACGTCGTTCCCGCAGAGGTGGGACGGAAATGCTGACGCCTTTGATTCTGAAATAGAGGTCTTCACGGAACTTTTTCTCTTCGACGAGCTTTGCCAGGTCGTGGTTGGTTGCGCTAATGATACGAACATCACTGAGGACGGGCCTATTGCCACCAACGGGGATGACGACTCCATCTTCGATGACGCGAAGGAGCTTGGCCTGCATATTCAAGGGCATATCGCCGATTTCATCCAATAAGAGGGTGCCCTTGTCGGCAATTTCAAACAAACCCTTGCGGTCGGCGGCAGCACCGGTGAATGCACCCTTGACGTGGCCGAAAAGCTCGCTCTCAAGAAGCGTTTCGGTAAAACCTGCACAATTTACGGGAATGAAACGCTTGTTCCAGCGAGGAGAATTGTCGTGGATAGCCCTTGCGAGAAGCTCTTTGCCTGTGCCGGATTCGCCCTCGATGAGGACGCAGATTCTTGTGGGTGCGACACGACGAAGGACCTCGAAAATTCCAGTTATCTGGGGGCTGTTTCCGCGGACGCCATCAAACCTGAACTCCTCGTCGGCAGCATGATGTCGCTGAACTTCGGCGTGTTTTGTGCGAGCAACCTGGCGAGCGGCCTGCTCGACAAGGGAGCGAAGCTGGTCGATATCGATGGGTTTGACGAGGTAATCGCAAGCACCGTGTCTGATTGCGTCTTTGCAGGTATCAATGGTCGCATAGGCGGTGATTAAAATAACCTCCGTTTTATCATTGTGCCTCTTGGCCTCTTCAAGGATAGTCAGTCCGTCAATATCGCCGCCCAGTTTCAAATCGGTTACAACAACATCGACTGTTTGCTCACGGAGAATTTCAACAGCATCTTTGCCGCTATAAACAGCAATCGCCTTTGCGCACTGTTTATCAAGCGCTTCGGCAATTCCGTCTGCGTGGTCACGCTCATCATCAACAACCAGAACTACAACATCTTTATCCATCAAATTACTATCTCATTAGTCCTGCAGTGGCAGTTTTATGGTAAATGATGTTCCCTTGCCCAGCTCACTGTCAACAGTTATTGTACCATTATGCGCCTCAACAATCTTTTTCGCCGTTGGTAAACCCAATCCACTTCCATGCGGCCGAGATGAATAGAAGGCATCAAAAATTTTAGGCAAATTAGCGGGTGTAATACCCCGGCCGGTATCGCTAATTTGAATAACCGCCTGTGTTTTTTGCCGGTCTGTTCTTATTAGTAATTCACCGCCGTTGCTCATAAATTGTTGGGCGTTAATAAATATATTCAATATTACCTGTTTTAACATACCAGCATCAATTTTGCAAATAAGTGGCTCATTATACAAACCCTGGCGAATTGTAATCGAATGGCTGTGAGCTTGTGACGAGTAAAAATCAATCATATCACCGATAAGCTCATTGATGTCAACACTTGACAATTGTAATTTGGTCCTGTCGATATATTTCAGAAAACCATCAAGGATTTGCTCAAGTCTATCCGTTTCTTTTTGAATAACAGCGATTTTCCTAAGTGCCCTTGTAGGTATCTGGATATCCTTGCCTGCAGGTGCATTGGCATTTGAGCCCTCCAATTCCTCACTTGCAAGTTTCAAATTAATCTTAACGGTGGAGAGCGGATTTTTTATTTCGTGAGCAAGGGCGCCGGTCAACTTGCTGAGCTCCTCAAGTTGTTTGAGATGACCGTTTGTGCCTTTTTGAATTTTGGAGAGTTTTTTACGTAGAATCAGCCAGACAGCTGGTGCAGCGACCAATAAAGCAACAATAAAACCACATACAAACCGGAGCACTTATTTTTCCCTCTTTACCGCTGAGCCTGAAGCTTTTTTGCCACAAAGTCGCCGACGCGCTCCAAGCAACTCCGCCGAAGCGGCTATGTTGCTCACGCGAAGGCGGAAGCTATGGCGACGGAGCGACCCTAAAAGTTGTAAAGTGTCTAAAGTTTGGAGTGCCTAAAGTTATGGATTATTTTTTCACTTTAGGTACTTTAGCTCACTTTAGCTCACTTTTGTTCTCATTCTTTTCTGTCGGTTTATTTTGCTGTGTTTTAGTCATCTCAGCAAGAGCAGCTTTACGGGAAAGCTTGAATCTGCCTTGCTCATCAATCAATAATAATTTCACCGGTATCAAATCACCTAATTTGCAGACGTCGTCAACGTTTTTGACGTAACCGTCGCTTAATTCGCTTATATGACACAGTCCTTCAACGCCCGGTGTTATTTCAACGAATGCACCAAAGTCTTTGATAGACACCACCTTTGAATCGTGGTATATCCGCCCCACTACAGGTGGCTGTGTAATTGATTCAATAATCTCTCTGGCCTTGAGGTGGCCATCGCCGCCGAGACAGCTTATGTAAATAGTTCCATCATCTTCGACCTCAATGGTTGTATCGGTCTGCTCCTGGATGCTTTTGATGACCTTACCGCCCGGCCCAATTACCTTGCCGATTAATTCAGGGTCAATTTCAATGGATACCAGCTTTGGAGCATATACACTTAACTCTGGTTTTGGCTTGCTAATGGTCTTGGCCATAATTTCCAGAATTTCCAGACGCGCTTGTTTGGCACGTTGCAAGGCCTCGACCATAATATTATGTGGCAACCCTTCAGCTTTGATATCGAGCTGTATTGCTGTAATACCATCAACAGTACCTGCGACTTTGAAATCCATCTCTCCGTAGTGGTCTTCCTCGCCAAGGATATCAGTCAACAATTCGTACCGACCACTTTCGTCGCTAACCATTCCAATTGATATGCCGGCTACCGGTTTTGTAATTGGAACACCGGCATCCATTAGAGCCAGAGTCCCGCCACAAACCGAAGCCATTGAGCTGGAGCCATTCGACTCAGTAATATCCGAAATGATTCTGACGGTGTATGCGAACTCGTCTTCAGCTGGTCTTACCGGCCCCAAAGCCCGTTCCGCAAGTGCTCCATGGCCAATCTCCCTTCGGCCAGGACCGCGCATAGGCCGTACCTCGCCGACAGAAAATGGCGGGAAGTTATAGTGAAGGGTAAAATTTTGAGCATACTCATCTAATAAGCCATCTATGATTTGCGCATCTCTTATAGTACCCAGGGTTACGCACACCAGTGCCTGTGTTTCACCGCGTGTGAATAACGCTGAGCCATGTGTTCTGGGCAAGATACCTACTTCGCAGTCAATAGGACGAATGGCATTGTATCCTCTGCCATCAACTCTTTTACCTTCTAATAACATTTTGCGGACAGTCTCACCCTCTATCTTTTCAAAGATTCGCTTAAACATAGGACCATTGCATTTCGGCTCAGAAACGCCTGCATCGGGGGTCTGCTTCTGATTGCTCTCAGTAGCACAGTATTCAGCATTGAGCTGCTCAAATAGTTCTTTTCGGGCGGTGTTACGCTGCTGTTTGGCAGATATCTGCTTGAGCTCGCGCAATTTATCAGCCGCCTTTGAATGAATTTCCGAATAGAGTTCCTCATCGATTTCAATGAGCGGAATTTCCTTTTCGACGCCGACTTTTGAACGGAGCTCTTCTATCATATCGCAAATCTGACGGATGGTTTCCTGTGCGGTTGCGATGGATTCGGCGATGATTTCTTCCGACAGCTCCTTAGCTTTGACTTCAATCATATTTATGGCATCTTTGTGCCCGCCAAGGAGCAGGTTTAGGTCGCTTTCAGCAATCTGCTTATGCGTTGGGTTGACGACAAACTCTCCGGCTACTCTGCCTAATCTGCAAGACCCGGTAGGACCCAAAAATGGAATTTTGCTTATCGTAAGCGCCGCGCTGGCTCCTATCATAGCGGGAACATCCGGGTCGTTTTCACGGTCTGCGCTTAGAACAGATGTTGTAATCTGAACTTCCTGGAAATAGCCTTCCGGAAATAACGGCCTGATAGGCCTGTCAATCATTCTTGCCGTAAGGATTTCTTTGGTAGTCGGTCTTCCCTCACGCTTGATAAACCCACCAGGGAATTTGCCTGCGGCACTTTGCTTTTCACGATACTCAACACTCAGCGGGAAAAAATCAATATCTTCCCTTCTAGGCGGTGCGGTTACTGCAGCAGCAAGAACGACAGTTTCGCCATATTGCACTATTACAGCTCCATCTGCTTGTTTGGCAATTTTACCTGTCTCGATAGATAACGTTCTGCCCCCAATTTGTCTTTCTACTCTACATACATCAAACATATACTACCTCATTGTTCATGTTCTGTACCTTATATCCCTTGGTAATTGACGATATGCACCTGGTGATTGGCGATTTTACTTTCTCAAGCCGAGTTGAGATATAATTTCCTGATAACGCTTTACATCTTTTCCGCTTAAGTACTTAAGCAATGCCGACCTGGTCCCGACCATTTTCAATAAGCCACGCCTTGATGCGTGGTCTTTGCGATGAGTCTTGAGGTGTTCGGTGAGGTCGTTAATCCTCTTCGTCAGTAGTGCAATCTGCACTTCAGGCGAACCGCTATCCCCTTCGTGTGCCTTAAAATCGTGGATAATATTCTCTTTTTCCTGTTTTGTTAACATCTTTCAGACAAACCCTTTCTTTATTGCCTGTGTCTTGTATTTCGTATCCGGCTACGGCTTGGCGCCTCGCCGAGACGAGTATACCATTGTGTTTGAAATACACTTTTCAAACGCTAATCCCGCATTTTAATCGGCTACTTTGATAATTGCAAGTTTTTTTCCGCAATAAACAGCAGATTTCCATATCCATAGGCCTGTTTGTAGATATTATTCGTGGCGGAGTGACTGGATGGGGTCCATATTGGCAGCACGATAGGCAGGATATAAGCCAAAGGTTATACCAACAGCAGCACTGATTCCAAAGGCCAAAATTAAAGAACTACCTGCTATTCGCGGGCATACGGTTAAAATGGGGTAAAAACGGTACAAAAGTGCCAACTCAGGTTTGATTTTGGGTTCTCTGATTTTTACTCATGTCTTAAGGCCACGATGGGGTCAACCTTGGCGGCGTGCATTGCAGGATACAGCCCAAAGACTATGCCGATTGTCATACTAATCAATAATGGAAGTAGAACACCCCCTAATGTTATGACCGTCATCATACCGGAGAAGTAGGTTATCAGGAAAGGTATTAAAGCCCCAACGCCTAAACCAATTATGCCTCCGGTAGTGGATAAAACTACCGTTTCGATGAGAAACTGAAGAACAATCTGTCTTCTCTTGGCACCGATGGCGCGGCGGATTCCTATCTCACGCGTGCGTTCCGTCACGGAGGCAAGCATAATGTTCATGATGCCGATTCCGCCGACGAGAAGACTGATGCCCGCAATTGAACCCAATACGATGTTGAACGTTCGTTTTGTTGCTTCAGCCTGTTTGAGCAAGGCGAGAGGTACGCTGACGATATAGTCTTTCTTCTTGTGGAACCGTTTTAGCATCACTTCAATGGCCTGCGCGGTTGACTCAACATTTTCGGTATTATCTACCTGAGCAATAATCTGATGTAGTTCCACTTTTTCCATTGACCATGAACCTGAGGTACGTTTCCTGTCTATATCGCCAAAGTATTTGCGTGCGACCTCTATCGGAATATAAACATCGATTTGCTGGTCCGGAATCTGAATGTTTCCGGCCTGGCCACTTTCACTCTTGACTATACCAACTATCTCGAACTCGTCGCCACCTATGCGGATAGTCTGGCCTATGGTGTTCTCGGTGGCCAGGATTTTTCGGGCTCCAAACTCGGTAAGTACAGCTACAGGAGCCTTTTTGTTCTGGTCGGCTGAAAGAAGCACCCGCCCTGCTATGACCTCGCGGGGCACAAGCTCGAACCATTCGGGTGTTGTTCCCACTAGCCGCAGTTCCATTGCCCTCTCACGCAGACGTGATTCTTTTCGCAACAACTTTACCGGGGCGCTTTTCTTGATGTTACTGAAACTCTCAGCAAGTCTGCGATAATCTTCATAGGTCAATCCGTAGATACTCATGTGCGAATGTTGAGTGGACGTTGCTTCTTCCTCAGCCGACTTGACTGCTGAGATGATGATATTGTTGCTTCCGAGCTTTCGAATCTGTTCAAGCGCTTCTTTACTGGCCCCCTCACCTACAGATAACATGGCCACAACGCTTCCTACCCCAAATACAACTCCCAGCATGGTCAGGAATGAACGCAGCTTGTGCATCAGCACATTCTCTATGCCTAACCATATGTTTCTGAATATCTTATTAGTTTGCTTCATCGGACTTTCATTCAATTCTGTCTATCACACCATCAATCATATGCAAATTATTGTGAGCATGCCTGGCGATATCGGGTTCGTGAGTTACCATGATGATTGTCTTGCCCTGTTTGTTTAATCTGACAAGCAATTCCAGAATTTGTTCACCTGTGGCTGAGTCAAGATTGCCGGTAGGTTCATCTGCGAAAATGACATGCGGATTGTTGGCCAAAGCCCGGGCGACAGCAACTCTTTGCATCTCGCCGCCGGAAAGCTCTGTAGGTCGATGGTGCAATCTACCACCAAGGCCTACTTCTTCGGCCAGTTCCTCTGCACGCTTGGCGCTGCGTATGGAATCCCAGCCCAGATAATAAAGTGGCAGTTCTATGTTGCGCTGGACGGTTAGCTGTGGTATCAGGTTGAAACTCTGGAATATGAATCCAAGATGCCTGAGCCGAAGCTCGCTCAGAGAATCATCATCAAGACTACTGATATCCTTGCCTTCGAGAAAGTATCGGCCGGAGGTGAGTCGGTCAAGGCATCCGAGGATATTCATCATGGTACTTTTCCCTGAGCCGCTGGGACCCATAATGGCCCAGAAACTGCCCTTCCTAAAGGAGACTGTCACACCGGCAAGCGCGTGTACTTCCTGCATCCCCATCTGGTAGAGCTTTTCGGCTTTCTCAAGTCTGACGATTTCGTCGTTTTTCATCAGGGGCTGGTCTACCATTTACTGATTCCTTTCCTGACGCCGCTGCCTTGGCATTCCTCCTGACCCCTGAAAGCGTTTCCGCATCTGTTCGCGTTCTTCTTCCGACATATTCTCGAATTGCTCACGCATCTTCTTCCGTTCTTCGTCCGACATATTCTCAAACCGCTGTTGCATCTTTTCAGAATCGGAAGATGCATCTTGAGATGAGGCCTCTGGGCCTTGCTGGTCTTGTTGTCGGGCCTCTGGTTGTGCTCCATTGACGTTTTCAAGTCTCTTGTTTATCTGTTGCTTCAAGGTATCGGATGTGTCGGTGGAACCAGGTGAGCCGGCGCCTGTAGTCTCTGAGCCAAGATCGATAGACGCGGATTTTAATGGAGGTGTAAGCAGGACAAGTTCCCCCTCCTTAAGACCGCGGATGATTCTGACCATCCTGTTATTATCGAAACCAATCTCGACACTTCGTTCCTCGATAGTCCCGCCTTTTACAACGTAGACGACATGACCGGCACCTACCCGCAGTACCGACTGAACAGGCACATATACCTCATCTTCATACTGTGCGATGATTATCTCAACTTTACAGCTCATGCCGGTTCGCAGCGTTGGGTCGTTGCCCTCCAGGTATACGTCCGAGTTGTAGACCTTCAGGTCTGGATTCATCCACATACTCTGTGGGTCGGGCAGAGGTGCAATACGGGCAACGGAACCAAGAAACTTTTTGCCCGGAAGCGCATCAGCCGTTATTACTGCGGGAAGTCCCACCCTGACTTTTTCGAGACTCGCCTCGTGTATATCCACCTCAGCCATTGAGGATGTGGCAGTTGGAAGGTATATCAGCTCCTGTCGTTCGAAAACTTCGACACCTTCATCCAGCGGCTGCCGGTTATCACGCCAGCCGCCTCTTCGGGCACTGGTTGCATATATTACCATCCCGTCTGCTGGGGCATGTATCTCGGCTTTCTTTATCTGGTCCTCAATCTTCGCCAGCTTATCCTTTTGACGCTTATATTCTGCTTCTTTCGCCTTATATTCGGCCTCTGCTTGAACGACATCGGCTTTGGCCTTGCGCTCTGTACGTTCAAGGGCCATCTCGGCCTGTTTGAGGTCGCTTTCGAGTTGTCTGATTTTGCGATGGTAGGTGAAATCCTCTAACAGCTTAAAATCGTTTTGTGCCAGAATAAGGTCATTTTTCCTGCGGCTCACAGCCAGCTTGTCGGCCTGCAGTTCGGCATTTGCCATGTATTTTTTATCATAAAGCTTCTGTGACCATGCAAGAGTCTCTTCCGCGCGCGCGAGCTCCTCTTCAGCCAGGGTGATTTCATTTTCAGCAGCTGTTTTTTGGTTGGGGTACTCCCCTTCCTTGTACTGCTTCAGGTCCTGCTGAGCAAATTCGAATGTGAGTTTGGCTTTATCGATATCGCTCTCGGCCTGATTCTTTACCACTGCCAGATTTTCCTTGGCATTGATGTAAGAGGCCTCGGCATTCTGCACTCGAATCTCCTGGTCGATTTTGTTGTCCTGCAATGAGCTTGCGTCCAGTTCGATGAGGAGGTCTCCTTTCTTAACGTGTGTCCCTTCGGAAATGAGAGATATAATAGAGGTCCGGCCTTCGACTTCATTTTTTATGATAATTTGTTCCCTGGCTTTTATAGTGCCTGACTCCAACACACTGATGGTCAGAGAACCTCGCTTGGCTACAAAAGTGGCTTG
>Ga0315548_1001317_pt1 | contig 21160 bp, 18 predicted proteins | sample SalMarSW160110MG_2_FD_202540 | JGI IMG/M metagenome (GOLD analysis project Ga0315548, IMG submission 202540) | Salt marsh sediment microbial communities from the Plum Island Ecosystem LTER, Massachusetts, United States - Salt Marsh Sediment SW1601-110 ...
CCAATAAAATGCAGGTGGCGATTATGGCCCCAACGGAAATTCTGGCGGCTCAGCACTTTATCAGCATTGAAAGATATTTAAGAAACAGTAACGTTACAAGGTTACTGATAACCGGCGGCCTGACCGGCAAAAAAAGAACGGAGCCTCTGAACAAAATAAAACACGGCCAGATTGACATCGTCGTCGGCACAGTGGCTTTGCTGCAAAGCGATATCGAATTTAAAAACCTGGGTCTGGTCGTAATTGACGAGCAGCACAAATTCGGTGTACATCAACGCGCTCAACTGCGAAAACAAACAACCCCACACTGCCTTGTTATGACGGCAACCCCTATTCCGCGAACACTGGCGATGACGGCTTTCGGTGATTTGGATGTCTCTATCATCAGGCATTGCCCGCCGGGCAGGGGCACTGTTGTCACGCGCTGGGTCGATCGGAACGACCAACAAAAGGCATACAACTTTATCCGCGAACGTTTACGGGCGAAAAAACAGGCCTATTTTGTATATCCACGTATTACCGCCGTCGTCCTTGGGACTCCGCCGCAAGGCGTGCCTAACGGTACTTACGGAGAACAAAACGGCGATGTCAAAGCCGCCACGGACCAATGGCAATATCTGTCCAAAGAAATATTTCCGGAATTTACCGTGGAACTTCTTCACGGTCAGATGCCTTCTGCAAAAAAGCAGCAGGTCATGTCGGAATTTCGCAAAGGCAAAATCGATGTGCTCGTATCGACCATCGTTGTGGAGGTAGGTGTGGACGTGCCGAATGCCACGATAATGGTTATCGAAGGGGCGGACAGATTCGGGCTTGCACAATTGCATCAATTAAGAGGACGCATCGGCAGGTCCGAGGCAAAATCATACTGCTTTTTATTCGCCGAGACGGACAACGAAACAGCCAAAAGTCGGCTCGAAGTGATGATCAGATGCAACGACGGTTTCGAGATAGCAGAGCAGGATTTACGTCTGCGCGGACCGGGGGAGATGTTCAGCGCCAGACAGCACGGCCTGCCGGATTTGAAAATTGCAAATATCATAGATGATTATGACCTGCTGGTTATGGCAAGAAAAAATGCATTCGAACTTGTCGGGTGCGACCCGATGCTGATAAGTCCCGAGCACAGGAATATTCGTCGAGCTTTGCTATCTAAGTTCGGTGACTCACTCGGCTTAGCTGATGTTGCATGAAGATTTTTAGGTTTTCAGGTTGCTAATTGCAGGTTTATATTTAAAATTGTCATTCAAAAATCCTATAAATATGCATTGATTTATGCGGATAGATTATAAAGACAATCGGCTGGAGAGGGTAACGATCGGTGCCAACGCCCTGACCTGCGCGATGGTTGTAGCTACTTTTATCCTGCTGTTCGGCTTCGATAAACCCCTGCTTTCGGCCTGGATGCTACATACCTTCCAGGTCATGCTGCTCTGCATATTCGTACTGGAAAAAATCATCCGGATGTCCAATTCGGTATCAAAAGCTCAATTCGCCAGAGCCAACTGGTATGAAGTTCCGCTTTTTCTTTTACTTGCGATCACCATCTTTGGAACAGGCCACTGGTTTGCCTTATCAAAAGCGGAAGCTGCACAGGTCCGGCATTTTACCGTCGGCATATATCTTGTCCTGCAGGTCGTAGTAAAACTTTGCAGGACAGGTATAAACCTCGCCGCATCGGGCAGAAATCCGACTCAGACCTTAATTGCAAGTTTTCTGTTTTTGATAATATCCGGATCTGGATTATTGATGTTGCCGGCGGCATCAAGCAGCGACCGGAATATGAGTTTTATCGATTCTTTATTCACATCGACCAGTGCAACCTGTGTCACCGGTCTTGTTGTAAAAGATACCGGCCATGATTTTACCCTGATGGGACAGGTAGTGATTATTACCCTGATTCAGCTCGGGGGTCTGGGAATAGTTGTATTCGGTGCAGTTCTCGCATTGCTGCTGGGTCAGGCATTCAGCTTACGAGAATCGGTAGCAATGCAGGATTTACTAAATACCCGCACCATCAGCCGAATCGGTAATATGATAGCTTTCATCTTTATCTTTACAGTGCTCATCGAAGCCGCCGGCGCCGTCAGCCTTTTCTGGATGTGGGACGATTCACCTAACTGGTCCGGTATGCACAATCAATGGTTCACCAGCATTTTCCATTCCATCAGCGCCTTTTGCAATGCGGGCTTCAGCTTATTTAAGAATAGTTTCACCAAGTACAACCGAAACTGGCAGCTATATTCGGTCGTATGTCCATTGATAATCCTGGGTGGGCTTGGTTTTAGCGTCCTCTATGATCTGCTTAATATCGCATCCGATAGGACAAAACGGCTCTTGAAAAAATGCTTCATCAAGCAATCTCGTTTTTCGATGAAAGCCCCTAAAAGATTACAGTTGCAAACCAAGATTGTCCTGACCGTAAGTGCAAGCCTGATAATTCTGGGCGCCTTAGGAATACTTTTTTTCGAGCACTATACAAATCACGGCGATTCCGGGCAAAAGACAGGACTAATGGGTGCTCTTTTTCAATCGATTACCGCAAGGACGGCCGGATTTAACACTGTGGATATCAAGGCGTTATCACCCTCGAGCAAGTTCATATTGATTCTGCTTATGTTCATCGGCGGTTCACCGGGCTCAACCGCAGGCGGCATTAAGACCGTCACTTTAGCAGTCGTAGTTATGACCACTATCGCAGCTTTGAGAAAGCGACCCGAAGTTGAGATGTTCAATCGCTCGGTCAGGATAGTTGTTGTCGGCAGAGCAATCACGGTTACAATGCTTTTCCTTACGGTTTTGTTTACCGCGACACTGGCGCTTAGTGTTACTGAAAATGCAAACAACTTTACCCTGTCGCAGATTATGTTCGAGACGAGTTCCGCTCTTGGAACTGTGGGTTTGTCTACCGGCGTAACCGGCCCTTCGACGACGTTGACAACCGCCGGAAAATTGATTATTATTATGGTAATGCTGATCGGCAGACTCGGACCATTAACGCTCTTAGCAATGTTGACTTTTAATCTAAAACCGGCACGATACAGCTACCCGGACGAATCGATAATTGTCGGATAAAGAAAAAAAGTGACTAAAGTGTCTAAAATGAGCGAAAGTGACTAAAGTGAATGTAGAGCAAAGCAAAAGACTTAACAATTGTAACTTATATTCTTTTCAACTTTAGGCAATTTAGGCACTTTAAACTTTAGGCACTTTAAAATGAGGAACAGATTATGGCAAGGTTTGCAGTAATAGGATTGGGTCGATTCGGCCAGAAACTGGCTATAGCATTAGCTATGAGTGGGGCAGAGGTCATTGCAATCGACAAAAATCGCGAGATAATAGAATTGATTGCAGACCAGGTCAGTCACGCAGTCAGGCTCGACAGCACCGATGAAGAAGCGCTTAAAGCACAGGGTGTGGACAAGGTTGATGTCGCTATCATCGGCATAGGACAGGGCACCGGGCGGGGATTTGAGTCTGCAATCCTGACAGTCGTGAATCTTCGACAGATGGGGATTACACAAATATATGCAAGAGCGGAGGATCTAATCGCAGGAGAGGTATTCTCCAAAGTCGGCGCCACCGAAGTCATTTATCCTGAAATCGAATCGGCCCAACGATGGGCCTATAAGCTTATCGCACCTCAAATAGGGGAAAAAATCGACTTTGCGCCCGGTTACAGCCTGGGACGAATCAAGGCGCCGGCCAGTTTCGACGGCAGAACCGTTATGGACCTGCAGTTGCGGCAGAAATACAACGTCAACCTCGTCCTGATAAAGCGGGCGGTAAATTCCGAAAAAACAAAAGAGCAGGACGGCAAAATAATCAATGTCCCCATGCCCGGCACGGTTATTTATGAGGACGACATCCTGATGGTTGCCGGCTCCGACGTCGATCTGGCAAAACTGCCGCAAGATTAAAAAAAAACGGCGAGGACTGCCGAAAAGAAAAAGAATCCTGCATTAGCAGAAACGATAGGTATAACATGCTTAACAAGTTACACTTTTCGGTATTTGCGTAACATATCGAGCAGGTTCTGCATATCTTGGGGAAGCGGCGCTTCGAATTTTACTATTTTCTCGGTGGCCGGGTGCCTGAATTCGAGGCTGAATGCGTGCAGTGCAACGCGATTAATAACCGGCTCCTGCACGGCAGGCTCGGCGTCGGTTAACTGCCAGGGATAAACGAGCTTTCCGCCATACATATCATCGGCGACAATTGGATGTTTCATAGACGACAAATGCACACGTATCTGGTGAGTTCGGCCGGTCTTTGGTGTCATCTCCAGCAGAGAAAAACCTCGGAATGCCTCAATCACCTGGTAAAAAGTTATCGCTTCTTTACCGATTCCCGGCCTGATTGCGTATTTTTCCCTGAATCTCGGATGGATACCCAACGACGCCTTTATACGGTCGGCCGTAAGTTCGGGAGTGCCGTGAACAATTGCAAGATAAGTTTTATTGACCTGGCGGGTTTCAAATTGTTTGGCAATTTTCCACTGTGCGGTGTCGTTTTTTGTCACAACCATCACACCGGTGGTATTTTTATCGAGCCGATGAACAATGCCCGGTCGAAACTCGCCGAGTCCGCTCGAGAGCTTATCCGAATAGAACGCAAGGGCATTGACTAAAGTCCCATGCGTGTTGCCCCGCGCCGGGTGAACAAGTATGCCGGGCTGTTTGTTGAGGATGATTAGCTCAGAATCCTCGTAAACGATATTCAGAGGTATATTTTCCGGGAGAATCTCCCTTGAAGGCGGTTCGGGCAAAATAATGCTGATTTCGTCACCGGGATTTAACTTAAGACTTGGTTTGGCGATTTTGCCGTTGACCCTCGCGGTGCCCTGCTTGATTGCATCCTGGATATAACGACGGCTGAGATTGCTGAACCGGCCATGAAGGTACTTATCGAGTCTGCGTTCCTTGATTGAGTGACTAACGCGCAGGTTCAACGGCTCGCCGTCCGGGCGGGGTTGTATATCTTGTGAATCACTCGACGGACACATTGGCATCAGAGTCCTTTGAGAGTCCATCCGGCAATAGCGGAGCCGGACTTATATCAGGGACCTGCGGCATATCGCCGGAACTCTGCGGTAGGAGATTGGTATCTACAGGCGTATTAGCATCAACTGCCAGATTTATCCCGAGAGGCATGTTCATATCGACGGGATTTATCTGCATCATGGGTTCCGTGGTCACCTTTATTTCTTCTTTAGGTGCGGATTTGAAAACAACCTCCCGCTCGTACTCGGACATATTATCAAGTCGCTGTTTTGCCTGAACGATTGCTACAGTCCCTTCGAAATCGGCATTTGAAGCAATTTCCTGATATATCCGCCCGGCTTCTTCGTAGTTCCCAAGTTCTTCGTCGCAGAGCCCTATTCCGAATTTCGCCGCGGCCAATAACGAAGGATCGGAAGAAGCCTTTTGCATGGCCTGAGTATAACTTTCCTTCGCCTTGTTTATCTGCTCTTGCTTATCCTTTTCACTTACGGCACCAAGGCGATAATGCAACTCTTTGCGAAGAATTTCGGCATACTTTATCAATGCCAAAGCCGCCATCTTGTCCCGCCTCGCACTTTCGGCAAACATCTTCAGATTGTTCGCTTGATTTATCAGCTCATAAGAATAATCTATCCCCTTTGACTGAGCGGATACAATATTACTTTCGATTGAAGCTATTCCGTCCAGTAATTGTGTAAATTCATTCTGCTCTCTGAGCTGTAAAACATTTTTATCGTAACGTCTCCAGCCGTAGAAGCTTAGAACAGCAATAATTAATACTGTCATAATTATGATCGTTATGGAATTTTCCTTAAGCCACTGCGGCAGGTTACCGAGCCACTCGGCCAATTCATTCGTTTTCAGTTCATGACGGTGTTCAGATTTCATTTGTTTTTTCTACCTCGTATTATGCAGTTTTCACATACACCAAACAGGTTATCACCAATTTATTCATACATTTCAAAACTAAGCCAAACAAAAAGGTGCATTTTAGTAATATTTCTTTTATCTTGCAATGGTTATATATGCCGATTAGAATTTTAAGAGGTAACTAAATATGGTACCCAGAGCTTTGGTATTACCATGAAAGGACATGAATGTTCGAAAAAAGGCAGAGTTTTTTACTTTTAGGTTTCTTCATTTCCGTGTTTTTGGGGGGCTCGCTATATGCAACGGACGAAACCGCCCTTGCCGGCAGCAGTAAAACCGCAGTTCCAAACGGCTTAGAAAATCTCTGGAATCCATCGAAGTACATCAGTATTGATGAAATTAAGCCGGGTATGGACGCTTATTGCCTTACAGAGTACGGAACCGCCGGGATAGAGAAATTCAGTATGGAAGTTGTGGATATCGTCCGCAATATGAATACCGGCAGAGAAATAATCGGAGATATAATTTTAGTTAAAGGAACCGACGAGCAATTTATCCGGACCGGACCTGTGGCCGGCTGCAGTGGCTCACCGGTCTATATAGACGGTCGGCTCGCCGGAGCACTTGCATTTACCTGGACTTACACAACAGAGCCGCTTTACGCAGCTACACCAATCGAAAAAATGCTCCGGATAGGCCGAGCTAATCAGGCTGCATATACCGAGCAAAACGGCACGCAGGCGACATTTTTGTATAATTTTTCAGAACCCGTTAATTTAGGGGATATATACAAACAGTATTCGAATAGTTTGGTCAGACCGATCCAAAGCCTGGGAGGGGCCAATCCGCTGCCATGTCCGCTTATAACTTCGGGCATACCGGCCGAAGTTTTCGAGCAATTCAGAGCAAGATTGGAACCATATGGAATTATGGTCGTTTCGGGCGGCAGCAGCGGCGATGCCGAAAACGACGAACATGTGCAATTAGTGCCCGGAGCCACACTTTTGATACCGCTGGTTGACGGCGATATCCAGATTTCAACATTCGGCACCGCCACCGAAGTCGTTGACGACAAGGTCTATGGTTTCGGACACCTTTTACTCGGTCAGGGGCCGGTAGATTTACCGATGGCCACGGGTAAAGTGCACACTGTAGTTTCAAACACGGTGAAATCTTTCAAGTTAGCAAGCATGGTGGAGACCGTCGGCGCACTAACAACCGATGAAGCACACGGTGTTGTTGGGCGGATCGGGGCAACCGCCAGAACGACACCACTGACGATTAGAATAGACCGATACAACGATCCCGAAAAACGAGTTTATAACTGCCGAATCGCTAATCATAAACAACTGACACCAAGATTCCTTGAGTTAGCAATCACCGGAGCGGCGCTTTACCTTGGAAACATTCCGCAAGATCACATGATCGAATATAATGGCGCCATAAGTCTTGAAAACGGTGATGTAATCAGCTTCGAGAATGTTTCAACCGGTCTCGGCCTAAATGAAATTATGGCCGAGTGCATCGGGTCGGTTTTGTTACTGATGAATAATCCGTTCAAAGAGGTCAATATCGAATCTATGGAATTTAATATCGGCATCGCCCGAAAAAATGTAAGTGCAGGCATCTGGTCGGTCGATTTGTCGGATACCATAGTTAAAGCCGGCGAGAATATTAAAGTCGAAGCAATTGTGAACTCTTACCTGGCTGATAAAATCAAATACGAATTTCAAATGGAAATACCGCAAGACCTGGAGCCCGGTAAATATGAGCTGATTGTCTGTGGGGCACAGAATTATGAAAGGTTTCTTGCGAAAACCGTCCCTTATCGATTCACTGCGACAAATATGCCGGATTTGATTGATGCACTCAAAAATGCCCTGAATATTCCAAGAGACCGACTGTATTGCATCCTTGTCCTGCCGCCCAGCGGTGTTACACTCGAGAAATCCGAGCTTCCCGATCTGCCGGCAACCAAGGCTATGGTCCTGCAAAACGAAAAACGAACAACGAGAATCCAGCCATACCAGGATTGGGTTGAAAAAAGCATACAAACCGGTACAGTTATTTCCAATAGCGAAGACATACGCATAACTGTGGAAAAATAGAAGTATATATGAATATGGTCGATATATTCGACGTTCTTTTGTTATCTATGAAACAATAGATATAACAGAAGCAGGCAATGTAAGATTGTAACTTGATTGTAATAACAAGAATATGTGGCTTCCTGAGGATTGTGAGTTATAGAATGAAAGATTTGAATACAAACATCAGATTACTTTTCGTTGTCTTATTACTACTGGCCTTAAATTCAGGATCGATGGCCGTCAACAGTAAAATCACACGTCATAACAGCAGCTCGGATATGCTTAAGGGCAAAATAGAAAAAGTTGTAATCGGCTCACGCGGAACAATCCAGCTCGGGCGGGCAGCCAGGTCACTCAGTGATAAATTCGATGATTTCTCGGATGTCTGGTCCATAAACAGTATTGTCATAAGCGGCGGTACTGTGTATTTCGGGACAAGTCCCAACGGCGGTATTTACAAATACAGCCTCAATAAAATCACAAAGATTTATCCTTTGGAAACGGAAAAAGAGCAGCCGAAGAAAAACACTAAAAATGAAAAAGACCCCAACGAAGCATCGGCATCCGACGACCCCAACGACATAATCGAGAAAGAGCAGTTATTATCGAACGAGCATATTTTCGCAATGGCTACCGATATATCCGGCAGTCTATTAGTCGGCATCAGCGGAGAGAAATGCAGGTTGTGCCGATTCGAAGCGGACAAAATGGAAGTGATTTTCGAACCTAACGATATCAAATATATTTTCGCGATAACCATAGATGAAGGTGGGAATATTTATCTGGGTACGGGACCCGATGGCAGGATTTATAAACTCGATCCATCAGGCAGAAAAACGGAGCTTGTTTACGAGAGTCGCGACAAGAACATCCTCTCGCTTGCAATCGGACCCGACGGATTTGTTTATGCCGGAAGCGACAGCCGGGGATTAATATACAAAATAGACCCACTGAACAAAGACGTAACTGTTTTATTCGACAGTGAGCAGCCCGAAATTACAGCATTATTATTCCCTCCGAAAACAAATACAGCTAACCGGAATAACAAGAATTCAGAGGATGATTCGGATGCAATCGGCTCATTATATGCAGCGGCGACATCCGCCAAGATTTTCCGAACACAAACACAATTTGCAGCATCAATTCCCGCAGGTCCACCGGCCGGCAGGCCCGAAACCGATGATGACAAGCAGCCAGATGAAGGTGATGATGAAGAGGAGCAGGAAGAAGAGGAAAATACAAACTCAAGCCTCAATGAAGACGAACGCAAACTGGAAATCGCAAATACAAAAGAATCCGCGCCAGCCAAAACCGCCGAGCCGACTCCGCCTGTACGACGCAGTACAAGACCGACATCAGCCAGTTACATATACAAGATAAGCCCGGACGGCTTTGTGACCGACATTTTCAACGAAACCGCCGTCTTCTTTTCCCTGGCACAACAGGATAATAAACTGCTCGTAGGCACGGGTAATAAAGCCCAGCTATACAGCGTCGATCCGGCTTCGGAGCAGCAGGCGATCATATACGAGGATGAACAGTCGGTACAGATAACGGCGATTGCCGTGGCCGGGGATGAGGTTTACCTCGGAACGGCCAATCCGGCAAAACTGATAAAATTAGACTCAGGCTTTGCATCCGAGGGCACTTACATTTCGGACCTGATCGATGCGGATCAGCCCGCTCAATGGGGCAAGCTCCAGTTAGAAGCCGACATACCGGCCCGTTGTAAAGTCCTTGTGGCTTCACGCAGCGGAAACGTTGAAGACGTAAATGATTCGACTTTCTCACAATGGACCGAGCCGGTTGAAGTTACCGAGCCTGTACAACTGCAATGTCCTCTCGGCAGATTCTGTCAATACAAACTCATATTGCAAAGCGAAAACGGCGATAAAAGTCCGCTTATAAGAGAGATCGCCGTAGCCAGTACTGTACCGAATCTGGCACCAAAAGTTAAATCAGTCACTATCGCTCGAAACCAGACCGCCAAAAAAGAAGGTGCGTTTAAGATTAGTTACAGGACAACAGACGAAAATGAAGACAAGCTGATTTACAAAATCGACTTCAGAAAGGTCGGACGAACAGGCTGGATTGAGCTGGAAGATAATCTTGAGGCGATCGTTTTTGACTGGGACGGAAAAACAGTCGAGGACGGTCGATACGAAATCAGGGTTACCGCCAGTGATGAAAGAAGTAACACGACCTCGACGAAATTAACCGGCAGCAGAATAAGTGAGCCGATAGTAGTCGATAACACCGGGCCCGTCGCCGCAGAGATGAAAATCAAATCATCCATGCAAAACAACCGGCGATATATGATATTCGAGACAGAGATTATGGATCAGCTCAGCGCTATTGACAAGCTGGAATATACGATTGACAGCAATGCCGACTGGATAGGTACTGTCCCGGATGATTTGGTTTATGATACAACAATAGAACATTTTACATTAAAAATCGACGCGGAAAAGGACTTGCCGAAAGGCGACCACATCCTGACAGTCAAAGTTAGTGACGCAGTGGGCAATACGACATATAAAACCTATGAGATAAATGCGGATTGATGTAAAGCTAAGGAGGTTTTGCAGAACTTTAGTTACAGCTCATACGGCTCAAATTGTGCGATACATTGAATTTCAAAAAATAACCGACGTAGTCGAAAAGCTCTGTATATCAGCGGCATATGAACTGCCCGAAGATGTTTTGGAGGCGATTGAGAAAGCCGCAAGCAAAGAATCCAGGCCGGCGGCCGCTAAAATTCTGCTTCAGCTTATAGAAAATGCCCGTATAGCAAAAGATGAAAGAATACCGCTGTGTCAGGATACGGGACTGGCGGTAGTATTCCTTGAGCAAGGCTCCCAGGTTTGTATCAGCCCGGCCGCCGACAATAAGCACGCAACATTATACGATGCAATCAACGCCGGTATCGACGCAGGTTACGAAAAAGGATTTTTGAGAAAAAGCGTTGTCGGCGAACCTTTGAATAACCGGAAAAATACAGGTACAAATTCACCCGCTATAATCCATCACACAATTGTGCCCGGCGAAAGCTTAAAGCTGACTTTTATGGCCAAAGGTGGCGGGTGTGAGAACAAAAGTCAATTCAGGATATTCAAACCTACGGCTGAAAAAAAAGAGATAATCGGCTGGATCGTTAATGTTGTCGGCTCTGCCGGCGCCGATGCGTGCCCGCCGTTTGTTGTTGGTGTGGGACTCGGCGGCGATTTCGAACTAAGCTGCCTGTTGAGTAAGAAGGCCCTTTGCAGAAACCTGAATCAGAGAAACGATGATGCATTTTACGCCAAACTGGAGATGGATTTACTTTCGAGAATTAACGCCCTTGGTATCGGCCCACAGGGACTCGGAGGTGACACGACAGCTTTAGCTGTTTTAATTGAAACCGCTCCATGCCATATTGCGTCGCTTCCCGCAGCGGTTAACATCGAATGCCATAGCCATCGGCACAAAACAGCGATTATTTAAACACATAAAAATCCGGAATACAATTTGTATCAGACTTGAATGTTATTCTTTAAAAAGCCGGCCGTATTTATCGAACTCATTAAGACTACATATCACCCGCAGCGGAATGGTCAAAATAAAAGAGCCTTAGCCCTTATGATTTAACGCCGTGCACAGGTTTCGCAGAATACTGCTGTTCTAAAAACTTGTACACGGCGTTAGAATTTACTAAAAAACTTCAAATAACGGGCCAGGGTAGGTATATTAACAAGCCCATACATTTCCACTATAATATCAAAACCTTCTCATATCTCCTTAATCAGTGATAACATCAATTTATATCAGCGCCGGCACATTCTCATGATCGTGCTGATAAGTGAAAACATGTGCTCCTTTGCACAATATTTTCAATAGTCCTTATAAATCGCCAATCCAGCCATCTCCATAATTCTGCCAATCAGCATCTGTGACACCACCTGCAACTGTCCAGGCATTTTGCCTGTTGTATCCTTTATGCCAGTTAAGGGAAAACATCTCTTTTAGAGGAATCTTTCTTACGTTGAAGTCCAGAAAAATACCGTTGATAGCTCCATCGTGCCGATTGAGAAAGTAACGGTTCATTGCATTTGAATCGTCGCGTTCCTGCCAGCCATCATACTCCGGAGGTGTATCGTCGTCATCCGGCCAACCACACCAGAAATAGCAATCAAGGAACATCGGTATATCACTTGCCCCTTTCACATGAGGAGTTCGCCAGAATCTTTTAGCCGGCTTATAAAGCGGGTCTTCTCCGGGGACATAAACATAGCCATTGATCCCATAGCTGCCGTAAAAACCTTCTGTACGACCTCCGCCGGCATCCCAGCTCGGAATTTTTCCCCATGCTAAAAAGGTGTTGCCCCACCAGCTAAGACCTTGCTCTCCGGTCGGATTCGCAAGTTTTGTAACAGTCGGGCAAAGACGTATGTCTTCGTTACTAAGGTAGTAGTCAACCAATGCATCCGTCCATCGGCCGCTGTCACCATAACGCGTGTTAAATTTGCCGTCATTATTATCTGTGTACATAAGAAAGATATTGCCCCACTGCTTGAGGTTAGACTGACACATAACGTCCCTTGCTTTCTTCTTAACCGCAGTCAGTGCAGGCATTAATATACCCATCAACAAAGCAATAATGGCAATAACAACCAACAACTCGATTAAAGTAAAACCTTTTTTCTTATACATACCGTTCCCTACCCTTCTGTTTTTTAGTAGTACTTTCTAATATATACTTTTTTATCTTAAATTTTATTTGATATTATTTCACATAAAAACAACTTTGTGAAATATAAAACGCTCTCAAATTCAGTTCAAATCTCTAAAAACAAATATATGGATCATATATAGCAGAAACACACTGCCATATTAAATTATCCTGTCTAACCTATTATAACTTTTTAACCTGCTTAACGTAATATTAATTTTAATAAAAAGCCCGATAAAATCAAATTTTCCTTATTTTACCAGCGATATACTGTTTGTTATTTAGTGAATGTTATGAAGCTTATGTTAAGATATTCCACGGGTTTTTTTAACTTGTCATTCATTTAATATTAATTCGACCAGCAGGGTCATTATACTCTATACGTTTCCCTCTTTCAATAAAAATTTTCAGGCTTTTCCCATATATTGTGCGAGGGCAAGGTATTCTTCGGGGCAGAGCTGATCCGGTCGATAATTCGGATTGACGGAGCATTTCTCGAATATTTCAGGCCAATTATAAGCTTTTGTAAGCCCATCATGGGCCAGCTTGCTGCAGGATAGCAACGTTTTACGTCTATGCCCCATAAAAAAACTCACTATTTTGCCGAACAATTCCATATTTTCAATCCTGCCGGCCTTTTTTTGATCGCGAGTAAAACCGACCATTGCCGAATCTACCTTGGGCTGGGGCCAGAATACCGCCGGTTTGAGCCTTCTTATGGCCTTTACTGTGCCGGTTACCCCCAGAAATATGCTCAAAATACCATAGTTCCTGGTCCCGGGGACCGCCACCATTCGGTCTGCAACCTCTTTTTGGACCGTAACATACATCCGGTCAGCTATTATTGGGCCTGTTATCAGATTCAATATCACCGGGGATGCAACATTGTAAGGTAGGTTAGCAACTAACAAAAGTCTGCCACAGTGATTTTCAAGGGCATGATTTAATGCTTTTTTGACAGTATAGTTGATAGTTTTCTTGTTTTCCAGGATATCGCAGTTAATGAAATCGACATTTTCAACTTTTTCAAGCTGTTTTTTAGCAATTTGAATTAGGTTTCGGTCAAGCTCAACAGCTATTATCCAGCCGGCTTTTTCAGCTAAAACCGATGTTAATGAACCTGTGCCACAACCAATTTCGAGCACTACATCGCTCTTTTGAATTTCTGCGGAATCTACAAGCAATCGCATTAGATTCATATCAACCAGAAAATGCTGGCCGAATCGTTTGTTAGGTCGAACACCTGCCGATTCAAGCAATTGCCGGATTTGCGTTTTTGTCTGCACTGAAATAAAAAATACGGACTTAGACTTAAAATTTGTTTGGAAATTCAAGTTTTTAACAATAGCGGCAAGAATTGAAACAATTAATTATTCCGCAGGCAAAAGAAAAAAAAGGATTTTTTCTCCGGATTTACTTTCAATATCATCATCCTCTGCCTGCCGTTACTTTTCAACTCCCAACCCGCACTCAATATTCTTTTTGGTTTTGGCCATATGTATTGCAGTAGTTATGGCTGATTTCATGCTGGCAGGATTGGCGATATTTTTCCCGGCGATATCGAAAGCCGTACCATGTGCCGGGGATGTTCTTATGATTGGTATGCCTATAGTCACATTAACCGCTTTCTCGAAATCGAGCAGTTTCACAGGTATCATACCCTGGTCATGATACATCGCCACGACGCCATCGAATTCGCCCCGTACAGCCCGCAGGAATAATGTGTCGGCGGGGTACGGACCGTGACAGTTTATACCCTGGTTCTGTGCCAGCAAAATAGCCGGCGTTATAATCCGCTGCTCCTCGTCGCCGAACTGGCCGTCCTCGCCGGCATGAGGGTTCAAAGCTGCAACACCAATTTTTGGATGTTCGAGACCGAAGTAGTCCTTCAATGCATCGTTAAGCAGATCTATCGGTTCAAAGACACAACCAATAGTAAATTTGTGTCTGACTTCAAACAGAGGCTCATGAATTGTCGCAAGCGCCAGCTTTAACGGACCGGCAACAAACATCATCACTTTTCGGGGGGATTTACAGCAGGCGGCAAGCATCTCGGTATGACCGGGCCATTCGGCCCCGGCCAGTTTCCAGCTTGTCTTGCTAATCGGCGCGGTAACTATGGCGTCTATGATACCGTGCTTTGCCGCATCGATGGCATCCTTGCAGAAACGTATCGACGCTTCACCGGCCAATTTGCTCGGGCAGTTGACCCAGGACGGCACAGAATATTCATCATAGTCGGCAACAACAACTTTAAACGGATACTCGCGACTGATTTTTTCGTGTTGATGTCTGCCCCAGAAAGGTTCTATCTCGGCTGCGTCGGCGGCATAGCAAAGCTGCTCGTTCAATCCGAATACAACGAATTTCGCAGCCCGGCGGATATCAGGGTCAACAAGAGCTTTAACGATTATCTCCGGACCAATACCGCCGGCATCGCCCATCGTTATGCCGATGACCACCTGTTCCGATATCGAATTGTTGCCGTTGTTATTTTTAACCATTCTTGCAACGCCGTGTTTATTTTAACCTTTATGAACTACTAAAAACCTAATTGTCTCAATTTATCGGCTGTTAACGGCTCCTTCTTTGGTAGAATATTTTCAAGATGTTTTTTCACCGTCTTAATAATTATATCATTTTCAATATTAATACAATCGCCAATTTTCGCCCACCCCAGGATCGTGCTTTTGAGTGTTTGGGGTATCAACGCAATTCTGAAGCTGTTTTGGTCCAGCTTCGATACCGTTAAAGAAACACCATCAACGGCAACCGAGCCTTTGACCACCAATGAATCGAGCAGCCCGGCATCGGCCGAAAACGTCATATCCGTAAAACCACCATACTTATCTATCGCTTTTATAATCGCCATGCCGTCAATATGGCCCTGAACAAAATGACCTCCGAACCGGTCAGCAGCCTTCATCGCCCGCTCTATATTAACCCGCGATGAAGATTGCAGTTTACCCAAAGACGATTTATTCATCGTCTCAGCGCTGACGTCAAAACTCGCAACATTACCTTCAAGCCCGCTAACCGTCAGACAAACTCCGTTTACGGCGACACTATCACCGAGCCTACATCCCTCGGCCAGAGAACCCAGATCTATAGTCAAGACCATAGAGTCGGCGGTTTTACGAACCGAGGCGACGATACAAATTTTTTCTATAATGCCCGTGAACATTTTTTTATTGATTATTTAATTATTTACTTTTGAATATTGATAAACAAATACTAATAGATACAATCAATTATATTCAGCGATATTTAAATAATCAATAACCAGTATCAGAAAGGGGTGGGATAATTATGAACACGATTTGGCTTAAAATTGCAGGAATAATAGTAGCAGTCGTCCTAATCTTTGTGCTGGTAATAACATTTACCTCGTCTCCGACCGAGGAGCCGGCCCAAACCGAGCAGCCGGCAAAGCCCGAGAACTTCGCACAGCAGGTAGAAGCGGACAAAGAGAAATTTTTAACCGAACCGCAACCTGTGGAAGAAAAAACACAGGAACCGGCCATAGAGGACCAGAATCTCCCCGAGCAGGTCCGGACTGTTCAGGAGCCCAAGCAGCCGGCCCAGCCGGTCACATTGTATTTTAAAGAGCTTGGTGAGATAGAAAAAATAGAAGCCGAGAGGCTTCTGAACACCGCCGTTCCCGGACGCAGCATAGGTCGATTACCGATGACCGGCTTTAAGCTCATGGTGGATACCAGCCGGCAAATAATTAACAGGTGGCCGGAAAGCTGGTACGCCTACAGGGCTAAACAATTGCTGGCCGATATGCCGGAAAGATACAAACAAAGATATAAAATCACTCAGGAAGAAATGGATTTGAGCATGTACGCCGAACCCAGAACCGGAACGCAACCCTATACGATTAAGGAGACCCCCTGAATGTCTGTTACCACATCTCTCGCTAATATACCTGTGATTTCAATCACCGCTGAATGCCTGCCCGAGGCGTGGGAAAAAGCCGTCCTGGCGGTTTGGGAAAACGGCTTTGAGGTCAAAACACAATACGACAAACCCCAGGACCCGCCGAGCAGAGACGCAACCGTTATGGTCACTGTCACCGACCCTTTCCGCGAGCCCCGGATTCACAAGAACTTCCCGGGCGGTCCCCAGGAGCTCGAGTCATATCGCCAGGAAGTTGTCAACGGGATTCACGACCACTGGATAAACCCGGCCGCCGGCAAGTGGACATATACATATCATGAAAGGCTGTTTTCGTATTGCCCGGTTGAAGATATACGTAATATCGGCTCGCCAAAGCCTTTTAGAAAAGTCAACCAGATTCAATATATTATCGATTATCTTTCACAGGCGGGCCACAGCAGAAGGGCCCAGGCGATAACATGGATGCCTACGGCGGACCCAAACACAGATGATCCGCCCTGTCTCCAGCGGATATGGTGCCGGCTGTTGGCCAACGAAGAAGGAGAACTGACACTCAATATGAATACACACTGGCGCAGCAGAGACCTTTACAAGGCGTGGTTTATGAATGTCTACGCCCTTACCGACCTTCAAAGGACAATCGCCGAGGGGATATCTCAAAACAAAGGTGTGCCGGTGCAGGTTGGTCGATATGTCGATATAAGCGATTCGCTTCATATCTACGGCAGCTATTTTAAAGAGGTCGCCCCGGAAATAGAAAAAATGCAAACCAGCCCCTGGCACCTGCGAGCATGGAAGAGCACCCACCCGGCCTTTGAGATGATGACAACCGAAGCCAGGGAAAAACTGGCGCAGGACCCGGACTGGTACGCAAAGGCAAAAGGCTGAAAAACAGACCGCCGACGGAGATTATCACTATATATCGTCCGAAGCTCAAAACGATATGAACATCAAGAAAAGAGGTCAGAAATGGCTTTATTAGTAAACGGCGAACAAATCGAAGATTCGGAAATCCGGAAGGAAGCCGAGCGTCTCAGGCCCGACTATGTAAAGGCATTCGGAGATATGAATCCCGAAGAGCGAGAAGCACAACTGCTCGACTGGTCCAAAGAAAATATTATCGAAAGGGTTCTGCTCCAACAGGAAGCCAGAAACATCAAACCCCAGACACCGCAGGAACACCTCGATACAATCCTGGCCAACCTCAAAAAAAATTGCATGGATACTCAGGAACTCTACAAAGATTTCGAAGTAGAGGACGATGATAATCTAAAACAGGCTGTCGATTTGATAATAAGAACCGAGAAAATGTTCGAGAAGCTCCTCGAAAATATACCTAAGCCTTCAAATGCCGCTATCCGGCAATATTATGAAAAAAATAAAGAGCAGTTCAACTCCGGCGAACAAATCAGAGTGGCCCATATTGTCAAACACGTGGATTGGCAAACCGATGAGACCGAGGCATATCAAGCCATTAAACAGGCACACAACGAATTGAAAAACGGCGCGACTTTTGAAGACTTAGTTGATAAATATTCGGACTGTACAGACCAGAACAGTGACCTGGGCAATATTTCAAGGGGCCAGATGGCGGAAGAATTTGATGATATCGTTTTTAATCTGTCCTCCGGCGAGGTAAGCGATATATTTCGTACACGCTTCGGTTTTCACATTGCAAAGGTATATGGAAGATACCAGGTGACCGTTCCCGGCTTTGAGCAAGTAAAGGACAGAATTGCGGAGAAAATTTACGAACAGATGCGGGTAAATGCTATCCACGACTTTATAGATCAGCTCAAAAACAAGGCAAAAATCAAAGAAATATCGGCGGACAGCCTTAACGTGCCAAAAAAGCAAGCCTGAGTACCAAGTACTTCGACCAGGAATATAAAATACGGCTATTCAGATTTGGCTTAGTAAGGTTTTTATGTTAAACTTTAAATGTAGCAACAATCCAGAAAAAATAACGCCTTTACAGGAGGTAAGGGCTTTATTCCAAACCTTTTGGGGGGGGTTGTATAAGTTTCTTTCCGAGTTGGCCTCTGCGCGTTCGGCGCAGAGGCTCTTTTTTAAAAATAGTTAAAATTTTTATTTGACATACTATATATTGTGATTAGAATACAAGCGTTGACCATATGTTGTATTAACTTGATGAACATCAAAGGAGGCAGGTCTCCTGAGTTGCAAAAAAGGAACCCAATCGTAGATTCATAGGTCACAGCTATATCTCTAAGGCAATATGCAAGACGAGATACGAAATGAGATGCCCTTTTTGTAAGGAAGACCAGGACAGGGTTATTGATTCGCGTTCAAGCGACGGTGGAAGAATCATAAGACGCCGTCGGCAATGCCTGATGTGTAAGAAGCGTTTTACCACTTATGAGAAAATAAACGAAACCTTCAGGCTGTGCGTTGTGAAAAAAGATCACTCTCGTGTCCCTTACGACAGAGAGAAAGTAATATGTGGTTTGCAGAAGGCTTGTTATAAAAGACCGATATCGGCCGAACAGCTTCAGCAAATCGCCGACAAAGTCGAGGAGAATATTTTCAGGAATTTCGACAAGGAAGTTTCATCAGCTTTTATCGGCGAGAGTGTGATGAAACAGTTACGTAGAGTGGACAAAGTGGCATATATTCGCTTTGCCAGTATTTATCGCGATTTCAGGGATGCAGGTGAGTTAATTAAAGAAGTCAGTCAGGCGATTACCGAAGCCGAGCCGGCCGCACAGTTGAGACTCTTTGATTAAAAAATTGCGATGATTTCAAATAAGGAGTCAGGGTTATTTTTGCATGGAGGCAAAAGGAAGGTGGTGCAAACACAATTAAAAGTTATAAAATCAGACGGCAGCGAGGAAGAATACTTACACACAAAGGTCATAGGAACCATCAGCAACGCTTTGAGTAACATCAATCAGGCGGATGTGTATATCGCCGAGCAGTTCGCCGATGTTGTAACGTATTATCTTTATCACCGGCAAAACCGTCGCAGTGCAACCAGCAGTGAGATTCTATCCATAATAAAAGCCGTCCTAACCGAGACCGGCTATGACGACGCCGCAATTCTGCTAAGCGAGCATCATTTCGAGCGCCAAATCAAGCGTTCCCGCATCGAGGTCGTTCCAATCGATATTCAGGAACTGAACGATGCCGAGATGTTCACCGCAGCCAAAGAAACCGGCAGCAGAAGTCGATGGGACAAATCAAGAATAGCCAACGACCTGGTAGGCAAGAACCATTTCAGCAGGCATACGGCACGGGCGATCGCCTCGATGGTCGAGGACAGAATCTTTAATATGGGGATATCTCTGGTTCCGACAAGTTTAATAAAGCAACTGGTTTTGAACGAAGGCGCCTCGGTTCTGCGGGCCCAGCGACAAATGCAAACCGTCTAACCGGAGATTTCGCTCAATAAGCGTCTGGTCCGTTCGAGAATATTTTCGTTTGTCTCATCCTGTTCGACATCGAGCCAGTGAACATTTTTAAATGTCTTAAACCACGTTCGCTGGCCCTTGGCCAATCGGCGTGTATTCTTTTTTATCAATTCGGCAGCTTCTATCAAATCAATTTGTCCGTCGAGATAACGAATGATTTCCGCATAGCCGATGGCGCAACGGGCCTGCATACTCAAAGGTCGCTCTTCATCCAGCAGGGATTTAACCTCACCGACAAAACCGTTGAGAATCATCTTTTTGACTCTCGCATTTATCCGGCTGGCGGTGTCGGTCTTTTCCCTTCGCAGTCCTATTATAGTCCAGTCATGCTCCGGCTGGCTCCGCCCTGACGAGTCGTTTTCGATATCGCTCCGGCCGGTTTGCGCATTGTGTGTTTCCCATTGCTTCTGAAAACCAGAGATGGGTTTACCTGCGATTGTGTAAACTTCCAGCGCACGAATTATACGTTTGGAATCGTGCGGATTGATTCGCTCGGCCGCCACAGGATCGACTGCGGACAATTCACGATGAAGTTCCGCAAGACCTTCGACTTGAGCTCTGGCCCGAAGCTGAGCACGCACCTGCTCATTCGTCCCGGGCCCATGGAAAAGGCCGTATAGCAGGGCCTTGATATACAGAGAAGTTCCGCCAACGGCAACGATTTTTTTGCCGTGGCCCTTAATCTCTTCGATTGTCCGCAGGGCCGCCTCGTGAAAGGCGCCCACGCTGAACGAATCGCCTGGTTCGATTATATCGATTAAATGGTGTTTAACGAGTTCGCGCTGCTGTACCGACGGCTTGGCGGTGCCGATGTCCATCCGCCGATAAACCTTCATCGAATCGATGCTTATTATTTCGGCACCCAGGCTCTGGCCCAGGCCAAAAGCCAGCGTGTTTTTTCCTGATGCTGTTATGCCGAGAATTAAAATCATTTTTATTTTGTTATTTACTACTTGTTATTTATATTTTCTAATGTCGGGGTCGTTCTTTGCACAATGAAGCTTCCGACTATACTTTAGATGTATATTCAGTACTGTCCCGTTAACTTTTAATGTTTTTACGATAACACTAAATATACAATAGACTTAAAACAAATTATGGCCGGTATCGATTTCAATTTGATCATGTATGATAATGGCTCTGGACGACTTACAG